>Ga0209371_1001150_pt1 | contig 19371 bp, 13 predicted proteins | sample AgamicAtAmrz_FD_187165 | JGI IMG/M metagenome (GOLD analysis project Ga0209371, IMG submission 187165) | Agave microbial communities from Guanajuato, Mexico - At.Am.rz (SPAdes) (version 2) | ecosystem: Host-associated > Plants > Roots > Rhizosphere | place: Guanajato, Mexico | collected 2012-06-07
TGCGCTCCAGCGGCTTCAGCCGGCCAAGCAGCATCTCCGCCATTTCGCCCGTATAACCCGTCCCGACACGGCCGACATGGCGCAGCTTGCCATTTTCATAAACGCCGAGCGCCAGCGATCCGATGGCATGGTCCGATGTCGAGGAGACGGTATAACCGCCGATGACGAATTCCTGTCGCATCGAGCATTTGGATTTTACCCATTCGCCCTTGCGGCCCGAAACATATTTGCTGTTCTTGACCTTGGAAATGACGCCCTCGAGGCTGAGCCGGCAGGCATGGTCGAGGACAAGCGCGCCGCTTTCCTCGAAATGCTGGCTGTAACGGAGATGGGGGTCACCCGCCGGCAGCAGCTTTTCGAGCAGCGCCTTTCGCTCGCTCAATGCCGCACCGCGCAGATCGCTGCCGTCGAGATAAAGAAGGTCGAAGGCATAGAATACGAAGCGGTCGCTGCGCCCTTCGCTCAGATCCTGCTGCAAGGCGGAGAAATCGGAGGCGCCGCTATCGCGTTCAACGACGATTTCGCCATCGATCAACACCGTTTCCACCGGCAGCGCCGTGAGAGCTCCTGTCACGGCCCGGCCGAATTTCTCCGTCCAGTCCAGCCCGCTGCGGGTCAGCAGTTGAAGCTTGCCCTGATCGACGCGCGCCTGCAGACGATAGCCGTCAAATTTGATTTCATGCAGCCAGCGATCTCCGTTGGGCGGTTTCGGCTTGAGCGTAGCGAGCGCCGGCGGCACGAAGGATGGCATGGCCAGTTTGCGTGCTCCTTTGGGCAGCGCGTGCGCCTGTTTCCTGCCGGAGGCCGAAGCCACGGTCTTTTTCGATACCGTTTTGGAGTTCCAGGTATCTTTCGGTTTGGCTGCAACTTCCTCGACACTGCGCCCGGTCTTTACGGATTCCGGCCGTTCTTCGAGAATATCCGCGCCGCCCTTATGCCTCGCCTCCTCGTCATCGCCTTTGATGAGCAGCCAGTTCTCCCGGCTTTCTCCGGGCTTTCCGTGCATGCGTACCAGATGCCATCGGCCTTTGAGCTTTTCGCCGTCCAGTTCGAATTCCAGATGGCCTTTGCGATAACCTTTCCGGGCGTCACCGATCGGTTGCCAGGTGCCGCGATCCCAGACGATCACGGTGCCGCCGCCATATTGTCCTTTCGGGATGACGCCCTCGAAATCGCCATAGCTGAGCGGATGGTCCTCGACATGCACGGCAAGGCGCTTGTCCTCGGGATCGAGGCTCGGGCCGCGCGTCACCGCCCAGCTTTTCAGCACCCCGTCCATTTCCAGCCGAAAATCATAATGCAGACGGCGGGCATCGTGTTTCTGTATCACAAAACTCGATCCCTGCTGTTCGGCCGTCGTCCCTTTGGGCTCCGGCGTCTTGTCGAAACTGCGCTTGGCGTTATAGGTCTGCAATCCCATGGATCAGCTCGCTTTCCGCGGGGCCTTGCGGCCCGCTGCCGTCGCCCTTTTCCTGCTGCCCGCTTCGGCCCCCGCGCTGCGACGCAGGGCCTCCTTGAGATCAATGATATTGTCTTCCTTGCGCGGCGGCGGTTTGGCGATTTCCCGGCCTTCGATCTTGGCTTTCACGAGTTCTGCGAGTGCATCATTATACCGATCGCTATAGTCTGCCGGGTCAAATGTGCCCGCACGCTTTTCGATAATGTGACCGGCCAGCTCCAGCATTTCCTCATCGAACTCGATATCGGGGATCGACTTGAAGACGGACGTCTGCGAACGGACTTCGTAGCTGAAGTTCAGCGTCGTAGCGACGAGAGCCTTACCGCTCGGACGGATCAGCAGGACACGGTTGCGGCGGAAAAGCACCGCTTCGCCGAGAGCTGCGACATTCTCGTCGTCCATTGCCCTGGCAAGAAGCGTCAACGCCTCTTCGCCGTCCTCCCCGCTCGGCGCGAGATAATAGGACTTGTCAAAATAAAGCTTGTCGATCTCGTCACAGGGCAGGAAGTGCCTGACGCGGATGACCTTGTCGCTTTCCGGCATCAGCTTCGCAATCTCGTCTCCCTCGATGACGATGTGGTCGCCATTGTCGAGTTCGTATCCCTTGACCTGATCTTCGCGAAGAACCGCCTCGCCGGTGTCGCTATCGACATATTGCCGCTCGACGCGGTGGCCGGTCTTGCGATTGACGATATTGAAAGAGATTTTCTCCGCCGAGGTCAGCGCGGAATAAAGGCCGACTTCGCAGTTGAAATCGGCAAAGGCCAGATGGCCTCTCCAGCTCGCTCTCCGGTTCATGTCCGTCGTCCCTCGTCATCGCTGCGGGGGGACATGTCTCCGCGTCGGCCCTTGGCCAGAATGCGCTCGATGGCGGGCACATCCGCCTCCGCCAGAACCGGCACCGGATCGGACGCCATGGCTTCCAGCACCTCCGGCGACAGCCCGCCATTGCGGATAACCCATTCCATAGCCTCGCGGGTCTGCCGCTCCGCCTTCAACTGCGCATAAAGCGCCAGTATCAGCCGGTCGCGAACATCGAAGCTCTTCAAACTTCTGTCTGAACGTTCTGCCTGCCGTTTCATTTCTAAATCCTCAAAGGCCCATCCGGCATTGGCGGGCATCGCCTCAGGCAATGCCCCTGCCGCCGGTCACACCATAAACCTCGCCATTGATGAAGCTTGCATCCTGCGACGCCAGCAGCACGTAAACGGGCGCCAGTTCCACCGGCTGTCCCGGGCGGCCGAAATCGCTGTCCTTGCCGAAATTCTTCACCTTCTCGTCCGGCTGGCCGCCGCTCGGCTGAAGAACCGTCCAGAACGGGCCGGGAGCGACGGAATTGGCGCGTACGCCCTTTTCAATAAGCTGCTTTGCAAGCGCTTTCGTATAGGCGACGATACCGGCTTTGGTGGTGGCGTAGTCCAGCAGTATGGCGGAGGGCTCATAAGCCTGTATCGACGCCGTGGTAATTACCGATGACCCCGGCTTGAGATGGGGAACAGCCGCCTGCGCAATCCAGTGCAGGGCATAAAGATTGGTCTTCATGGTGCGGTCGAAATCGTCGGTCGACAGTTCTTCTATATCTTCGCGATATTGCTGCCTTGCCGCGTTGATAACCAGAATATCCAGCCCATCGAGATCACCGGCCGCTTTCTCGACCAGTTCGCGGCACCAGGCCTCGTCGGTAATATCGCCGGGCAGCGCGACCGCCACGCGGCCTTCCGCCTCGATGAGCGCCACGACCTCCTCGGCGTCGGATTCTTCTTCCGGAAGATAGGAGATCGCCACATCCGCGCCTTCCCGCGCGAAGGCGATGGCAACCGCGCGGCCGATACCGGAATCGCCGCCGGTAATCAGCGCCTTGCGACCGGCAAGCTTGCCGGTGCCCTTGTAGCTTTTTTCGCCATGATCGGGGAAAGGCGTCATATTCGTCACCAGACCCGGCATCTCCTGGGTCGGTGTCGAAAAGGGCGGGCGCGGATATTGGCTGCGTGGATCCTGAGGCTCGAGGCGGTCTGTCATCGCGGTCTCTCCCATCGATAGAGGTGCATCAGAGGCGCGTTCAGGACAGGCAATCGAACTATCCCGTCATGCTGATCGCCGGTGTCGCCGGGGCAACCGCGGCATGGACGCGCCATACGCAAGCCTAACGATCTGCCGTCGCTCTCGTTCCATGGGATGTGGGAAAGGCGGGGCGACGGCGTCTGCGCCGTCGCCTCTTTTTATCAAACGGAATGTTTCTTCCGTGTGGTGGCGCTGACGACCTGAGCAGGCGCGACATCCGGTTTGCCGAAGAGATAACCCTGCGCCTGCGCGCAGCCCTCGTCGACCACCATGCGATATTGCGCATCCGTTTCAATTCCCTCCGCCGTTACCGGCAGATCGAGGCTGCGGCCGAGGCCGATCACCGCGCGCACGATGGCGCGGGCATTGTCATCGTCGCTCATGGCGGCGATGAAGCTGCGGTCGATCTTGATCTTGTCGAAAGGGAAGCTCTGCAGGTTGCTGAGCGAGGAATAACCGGTTCCGAAATCGTCCATGACGATGGCGACGCCGAGCGCCTTCAACTGGTTGAGGATGATCAACGTCGCCTTGCGGTCCTTCAGAAGCGCGGCTTCGGTGATTTCCAGTTCCAGCCGGTTGGGCGAAAGTCCGGTCTGCATCAGCACGGTGCAGACGACATGGCCGAGATTGGCCAGCGAAAACTGCAATGGCGAAACGTTCACCGCGATCTTCAGGTGCGGCGCCCAGCCGGCTGCCTGACGGCAGGCCTCGCGCAGCACCCATTCGCCGAGCGAGATGATGATACCGCTCTCCTCGGCAATCGGAATGAAAACATCCGGCGGCACCACGCCCCGTGTCGGGTGCTGCCAGCGCACGAGCGCCTCGTAACCGACGACCTGGCCGCATTCGACCGAAAGGACCGGCTGATAATTCAACAGCAACTCGTTACGATTGATGGCAAGCCGCAGATCCGTCTCGAGCTGGCGGCGTTCTCGCGCCTCCTGATCCATCACCGGATCGTAGAAGGCCAATATGCCGCGCCCGCCCACCTTGGCGCGGTAGAGCGCCAGATCGGCGGCGTGCATGATGCTTTCATGGTCCTTCCCGTCCCGCGGGAAGACGGCGATGCCGATGCTGACGCCGACGGAGGTCGGATCGTTGGCAACATTCATCTTCAGCGCAAACATGCCAAGGATCGTCTCGGCCAGCAGGCGCGCCTCTTCCGCTTTGGTGTGCCGGGCAGTCAGGATGACGAATTCATCGCCGCCGAGACGGGCGACCACATCGCCTGCCCTTGCGCATTCATCGAGAATGGCGGCAACCTTTTTCAGAACGCGGTCCCCTTCGGCATGGCCGAATATGTCGTTGACCGCCTTGAACCGGTCGAGGTCGAGCGCCAGCAGCGCGAATTCGTCCTCCTCGTCGCAATGCTCGATCTGCTGGTGAAGACGGGTCTGGAACATGGTGCGGTTGGACAGGCCCGTCAGGACGTCGTGACGGGCGAGATATTCGATTTCCCGCTGCGCTTCGCGCTTTTCCGTCAGGTCACGGATAGCAATTACTTCGCAGGGGCGACCGCGATATTCGATAGTACGTACGCCGAGCTCGAATATCTGCGCCTGCCCGGCGCGCTCGCGAATCGCCTCCACCGGTGCGTGGCGTGGCAGATAAGCGGGCTGCCCGTCGATGGCCTTGAAGAGATCGTCGGGGTTTTGTCCTACCAGCGACGCTTCCTCCCGGCCCAGAAGGCCGGCAAAGCGGGTGTTAAGCTCCACGATCCGCCCATCGCGGACGACCGCGAGACCATCGAGCGTCGCATCCACAAGACCCTTGAGATCGACAAGGTAACGATCCACAAGAGCAGCGGCGGCGGTGGTGGACAGGATCAGGAACGTGACGCCGGAAATGGCGCAGATCATGATCAGCCGGGCGACATTGTCGGGGTCCGGCCCGGATACGGACGGATCCGGCGAAAGCACCGTGGCCGACATGGTCGTGAAATGCAGCGCGCAGATCGCGAAGATCGCCGATCCGGCCGGCGCGGCGATGCGCTGCCAGGAGCCGAGGCGACGAAAAAGGAAAAAGGCGAGGAGAAAAGACGCCCAGGCAACCGCAAAACCACCCAGCACCGGCCCCCACCGATAGCTGATCGTGGCGGCGACATCCATTCCCGCCATGCCGACGAAATGCATGACGGCAACCGACAGCGTGACCAGCGTGCCGACGATCGCCGGGCTGTAAGCGGCCTGCGAGCGGCTGGTGAGCGCCAGCCAGAAGCCGAAAACCGGAAGAACCGCCGAAAGAGCCGTGAAGGCGAAATCATAACCGATCGGGACCGCGCCCTTATAGGCGAGCATGGCGACGAAATGCGTGGCCCAGACGCTGAGCCCTCCGGCAAAGGCGGCAACCAGCACCCAATAGGGCTTGCGGCCAGCCGGACTTTCCTCCGCACGCAATAAAAGATGAAAAAAAGCAAACATGCCAAGCAGGCAGATAACAGCCGCAAGAAGCACGACCGCCCGGTCGTGTTGTACGACAACGCATTCCAGAACCGTGAACATGACGCACTCTCCCAGCCTCTGAAGAACCGCTCACGGTGGCACTATGGGAGTGGTTTATTTATAAATCTCTAATGCAACTAATGATAAATGTAACGATCTGTTCTGCAACGTACAGAAAGGAACGGGCCGCACGCGGCGGCCCGTAAGGTTTTTCGCGCGCGGCGCGACCGGGACTAAAGGAAAAGCCGTTTATTTCCAGCTTCGATAATCGGCTGCGGTGCATCCGAAAGGCGCCGGGCCATCGGAGAAACGCTCCTGCAGACGGGCGCAACCCCACTCGTTGAGCGTTGCCGGCAACATGTTGTTGATGTCCATTCCGGGCGAGTTGAATTGCGACGGAGCGCTTGTGACGTACCACAGCCAATAACCGATAACCGCTAAGATGATGACAGCCACGATGGCAACGAAAGTCCCCAGTCTGCGCAGGAGGTCCGGTCCTTTCTTTATCGCCGAGGCCTGGGCCGCTGCAGCCTCCTGTGTCTCACGCGCGACCAACGGGGCAAGCGATGTCAGAGCTTCCGCCCGCTCCTGCTCCGTAAGGTCGATCCGTTCCAGCTGATCATCGAGCAGGACCGGCAAGGCGCTGTTTCCATGCAGGACCGCGAGCGCCACATCATGTTTGCCGGTATGGCCGACGACAACGGGAATGCGACCCCGCTCCAGATGCGTGAAGGATTGCCGCTTGGTTTTATCGTCCCTTACCGTATCGGCATAGGTGACGAAAAGACGGCTGCGTTTTTCGGCAACCGCCGTCAGCGCCACCGGAATGACGGTCAACGGTGCGGGTTTGCGCAGCTGCAGGCGAACCCGCAGGACCCGGATGAGCGTGAACAGCATCGCCAAACTGCCGAAACCGAGCAGGGCAACGAACACGCCGAGCGTGATGATGCGGTTCCAGAGCATGTCGAGACCCAGCGAAATCGTTGCGAGTTCCGGGTTCTTGGCGGAGATGACCAGCCCGGTTTCATAATCGCCGGAATGGAAATCGACGAACATGACCTCGACATCCTTCTTGTAGCTCACACCCGCATGGTCATAGGAAAGGTCCGCCTCACAGGTCGTGAAGATTGCCTTGCGCGTCTTGCAGCTACCGCTGATATCGCCGTTTTCAATCTCCAGCGGATCTTTGCTGATCTGATAGTCGCGCAATATGCCCGGGCCTTCGGCGACAAGCATGACGGCCGTGATGACCAGAAGCACCGGAATGGAAAAATAATAGGCTGCCGGCACTGAAATGACGCCACGTTTGAGGCTCAGCGACCGCGACGGAAGTTTTATCTGTGCAAGGTTCATGGTCGTCAACGCATTCTTCGGGAGGTGGGTGAGCGGAGTTCACGACTCTCGCCCGACGGAAGGAATAGTGATCGGACGATCTAACCCGATGAAGTCCTTGAGAAAACCCCCGAAATTCCGGGATAATGACGATAATTCACCGCCCCGGCCGGGCTTCACGCCTGGCGGCGAATAAAAAACGGGCGGTAAAACCGCCCGTTACAGTTTTTCAGAGGCTGTGGTTCGCCCTTAGTCCTTCGTGACCTTTTCCAGCCGGGTCGTCTGGCTGGGATGGCCCACATAATCCTTCACGCGCGCATTCAGCACGATCGGCTCAAACCTCTCGAACATCGGCAGCACGGCCGGCTTCTGGGCGACGAACATTTCCTGCATCTGGGTGTAGATTTCCCCGCGCTTCTTGGCGTCCGGCTCCAGCGAAGCCTTTGCCGTGAGCGCCGTCAGTTCCGGAATGTCCCAGGCCGAGCGCCAGACGAAATTGCCAGCGTTGTTGGCGGCCAGCGAATTGTCGGGGTTGCTGGAAAACTGCTCCATCGAGCCCAGCACATTCGGCATGTAGGCGCCGGTCTGCGGAATGAGCAGATCGAAATCCCGCGCGCGGTGGGCGGCAATCACATCCGAACCGTTACCCTGCTGGATATTGACCTTGATGCCGATCTGGCCGAGCGACGCCTGGATCGCGGTGGCGAGATCGATGCGCGGCGTCTGCGCGATCGTCTTCAGATTGAGCGTGAAGCCGTTCTCATAACCGGCCTCCTTGAGGAGCGCCTTCGCCTTCTCCACATCGAGCTTCCAGTCCGGGCTCGGAATGGCGTATTCGAAGTTTTCCGGCACCGGCACCGTGCGCGCCCGGCCATAGGGACCCATGATGGTCTTTTCCATGCCCTTGTAGTCGATGCCATAGGCAATCGCTTCTCGGACCTTGGGGTTGGACAAAGGTTCCTTTCCGGCATTCATGGACAGGACGTAGAAGCCGCCCGTCGGCACGCGCTGGATCTGAAAGCCTTCCTTGTTGTTGAAGGTTGCAAGGTCGGCAGCCGTCAGCGCACTGGCGATGTCGATATCGCCACGCTCCAGCATCAGGCGCTCCACCTGGCTTTCCGGCACATGCCGCACGATGACGCGGCGCATTTTCGGGCTGCCGGCCACATAATTCTTGTTGGCCTCGAGAATGATGATCTCATTCGGCGACCAGCGATTGAGCGTAAAGGGACCGGAACCGGCGGAATTGGTTCTCAGCCAGCCATTGCCCCAGTCGCCACTGCTTTCATGCGTCTTGAGCTCCTTGCTGTCGACGACGCTGGCGATGACCATGGCCAGACGGTAGAGAAGCAGCTCGGACGTGGTTTCACCGGAAAGATCGATGCGTACCGTTTTTTCATCCGGCGCGCTCACCAGCTTGTCGACATTATCGGCATTATAGCCAACGCGCTTGAGGTTGGCCGCGGCCGCCTGGTTCATCTTCAACAGCCGGCTGAGCGAATAGACGACGTCTGCCGAGGTTACCGGATTGCCCGAGGCGAAATTGGCTTCGCGAAGATGGAAGGTGATGCCCTTGTCATCTATCTCCCAGCGCTCGGCAAGCTGCGGAGAAACCTTGCCCGAACCATCGACCGAAATCAGACGGTCATAAAGGTTGGACATGATTTCGTTGGCTTTTCCTTCGGTGGCCTGATGCGGATCAAGCGACAGCACCTGAGCCAGCGAGGTTCCGATGACAAGCTGGTCATTCGGTGTTTTGGCCAAGGCTGGCGCTGCCTGCACCAGCATGGCGCCAAGGGCCGTGGTGAATGCGAGACGGATCAATGATTTTCTCATACCTGCTCCTCCTACAGATCGGTAATTCATGTTTGTGAAAAAGCCCGCGACGCAGCGCGGCGTCGCGGGCCAGAACGGTCAAAGATGTTTGTTATCAAGCGCTTCTATCAGCGCAGCGATGTAGCCGTAGCAGAAGGCGAAAGCGACACCGACGGCATCGCGCCCGGCAATCGTCGGCACATGGTCTGGCATGATCATGTAGCGATAACCGAGTTCGTGATAGAGTTTCAGCGAACGCACCATGTCCATGTCGCCCTCATCGGGGAATGTCTCCATGAAGGAGAGTTTGCCACCGCTGATATTGCGGAAGTGGACGTTGAAGATCTTGTCGCGGCTGCCGAACCACGTGATGATGTCGTCGATTTCTTCGCGCGGATTGTCGAGCATCTCGCCGATCGACCCCTGGCAGAAATTCAGGCCATGATAGGGGCTCTCGCGCATCTGCACGAATTTCTTCAGCCCCTCGACCGTGCCGAGAACGCGGGTGACGCCCCTGTAGCCCGGCGGCGTATAGGGATCATGCGGATGGCATGCCAGGCGCACGCGGTTGCTTTCGGCCACCGGCACCACACGCTCGAGGAAGTAATCGATGCGTTCCCAGTTCTCGTCTTCGGAAAGAACGCCCGCGAGACCCGGCGCTGCATCATGGTCCGCCTTGTCCCAGCGCCAGGCCTCGTTGAGCGAGCCGCCGCGGCCGCGCTCCATTTCGGTGCGCGGAATGCCGATGAGGTTGAGATTGTATTTCGCCGCAGGGATTCCGGCCCTGGCGATATTCTCTATCATCGTGCAGACGGCATCGATCTGCCGGTCACGATCAGGGCCGGCAAGCAGGATATCGGGATAGGACGCCTGTTCGATGGGCCGCGACGGCAGCGGCAATTGCACCATGTCGAGAACGAGGCCAAAGCTTTCGACCTTATCACGGTGGCGCTCAAAGTCCTCGAAAGACCAGCTCGCGGGCTTTCCGGGCGGATCCGCGTTGATATTTTTGACGCCGAGCTGCGCCCAAACCTTAAAATCCTCGTCATCGCGCGCAGCAACCTGGGTGCCGACATACATCGATTCTCTCCTCTCTCCATGCAAGTCATCATATGACATCGCATGAAATAAGATGAGTGTCGAGATGCTATTGCGCTTCTGAAAGCAACCTGTATCGGCGCTGGCTCGCAAGCATATGTTCGCGCATGGCTTTTCGCGCCGCTTCTGGATCCTGTTCGACGATGGCGCGCAGGATTGCCTCGTGCTCGGCCTGCACTTTGCGAAGATAATTCGCGTCACCGGTTTCCGGCAGCGTCGGGAACTGTCCGCGCGGTATAGAGCGCGAACCGAACTGACGCAGAGCCTCCAGATAAAAGCGGTTGTTCGTGGCGATCGCGATGGCCGTGTGAAACTCGTAATCGGCATCGACGGTGGTTTCACGCGCATCGATGGCGCGGGCCATTTTCCGGTGCGCCGCAGAGATTGCTGCCTCCTGCTGGGCGGTGCGGCGATAGGCGGCAATTGCCGCCGCCTCCCCTTCCGTCGCAAGCCGGAACTCCAGCATTTCTAGCGTTTCCGCAATGGTTCCGACTTCGGATTGCGTCAGTTTCACGCCGGCCCATTCACTGGCATTACTGACGAAAACCCCCTTGCCCTGGATGGGAACGACATAGCCGGCGGAACGCAAATCTGCGATCGCCTCGCGAACCACGGTCCGGCTCACGCCGTAGCTGCGTTCAAGCTCCGGTTCGGTGGGAAGTTGATCACCGTTTTTCAGTTTTCCACTGCGAATTTCTGCGCTGAGATTATCGATGATCTGTTGTGCCCGCCTCTCCCGCGGCCTCGCTTTGTCGCCCATCATGCCACTCTTCCCTCTTGCAGAATACGAATCCCTTCGCTACTCATATTATGACATGGTCGCACATCATATGTTTTCATGTTAGCTCAGGGAGGAGTTGGGATGAAGTACCATCAAGAGTTTTTGCAAAGGAGAATTGCGCGTCTGTGGCGAGCAGTGCGCAATGGCTCGGCCGCTGACGGCGTTCTCACAGGAAAGTGCGGCCAGCAATGACGGAAATCTCACTGCGCGGGCTTGGACATCGTTTTCTGCAACTGATCGTCAGCCTGTTCATCCTGCTCTGCATCACCTTCATCATCGGCCGGGTCATGCCGAGCGATCCTGTCGGGGCAATCGTCGGCGAACTTGCCGATCCCAAGGCCTATGAGGCCATGCGAGCGCGGCTGGGGCTCGACCTGCCGCTTTACCAGCAATTCTTCATCTATCTGCGCGGCCTGCTGCATGGCGATTTCGGCATTGCAATCCTGACCGGCAACCCCGTGACCCGCGATCTGGCGCAGGCTTTCCCCGCCACGTTCGAACTCGCCACGCTGGCGATCATCATCTCGACGGTCATCGGCGTCCCACTCGGTCTCGCCGCCGCCCTCTTCCGCGACACCTTCATCGACAAGTTCGCGCGCGTTTTTGCGCTGGTGGGACATTCGATACCGGTCTTCTGGTTCGGCATCGTCGGGCTGGTGATTTTCTACGCGAATCTCAACCTTGTCGCCGGCCCCGGCCGGGTCGACGTCTTCTACGAAGGCCTCGTTGAGCCGAAGACGGGATTGATGCTCGTCGACAGCCTGCTTGCGGGCGAGACGGAAATCTTCTGGAACGCGCTTGGACACATCATCCTGCCGGCGATCATCCTCGCCTATATGGCCATGGCCTACATCACCCGCATGACGAGGGCCTTCACCCTCGAACAGCTCAGCCAGGATTATGTCATCGCGGCACGGGCCAAGGGTGTCAGCCCCGCACGCACCATAACCCGCCATGTGCTGCCCAACATCGCCGTGCAGCTCATTACCGTTCTGGCGATCTCCTATGGCAACCTGCTGGAAGGCGCCGTGGTCACGGAGATCGTCTTCTCCTGGCCCGGCATCGGCCAATACATGACGAATGCGCTGCTCATCGGCGACATGAATGCGATTCTGGCCGCCACGATCGTCATCGGCTTCATTTTCATGTTGCTCAACTTCCTCGCCGATCTGGCCTACACCACGCTCGATCCCCGTACACGGGAGGCCGCACGATGACCGATATCGCGCATAACAATACCGTTGATCGTCCCAGCGCCCTGTCGCGCATCTCAACCACCATTGCGCGGACACTTCGAAAGCTCGCGGATGAACCGCTTGGAATGTTCGGCTTCGCCATTCTGGCCATTCTGGTTCTGGTCGCCATTTTCGCGCCGCTCATTGCGCCTTACGATCCTGCCCGTCAGGCTCTGGAAAACGCGCTTCAGCCTCCCAGCTGGACACATCTGGCCGGAACCGACGAATTCGGCCGCGACATTTTCAGCCGGCTTGTTTACGGCACCCGTATCACCATCCAGACGGTACTGTCGGTCTCGGTCATCGTCGGTCCTATCGGCCTTGCCATTGGCGTGATGGCCGGTTTCTTCGGCGGGCGAACCGACGCGATCCTGATGCGCGCGACCGATATCGTCCTGTCCTTCCCCTCGCTCGTACTGGCGCTTGCCTTTGCGGCCGCCATGGGCGCCGGTCTCGGCACGGCGATCATTGCGATCTCGTTGACCGCATGGCCGCCGATTGCGCGTCTTGCTCGGGCGGAAGCGCTTGTCGTGCGCAATACCGACTACGTCGCCGCCGCCCGTCTTTATGGCGCCTCGCCGCTGCGCATCCTGTTTCTATACATTGCGCCGATGTGCATTCCCTCGGTCATCGTTCGCCTGACGCTGAACATGGCGGGCATCATCCTGACGGCCGCTTCACTCGGCTTTCTCGGTCTGGGAGCCCAGCCGCCGCTGCCGGAATGGGGCGCGATGATCTCCAGCGGCCGTAAGTTCATGCTCGACTACTGGTGGGTCGCCGTGATGCCCGGCATTGCCATCCTGCTGACGAGCCTTGCCTTCAACATCGCCGGCGATACGCTGCGCGACCTCCTGGATCCGCGTCATGCCCGTTCCTGATAGCTCCCCCATCCTCTCCGTCCGCGACCTCAATGTCCGTTTCGGCCGCAACACCATTCCGGCCGTGTCCAATGTCAATTTCGATGTCGGGCGCGAAAGGGTCGGCATCGTCGGTGAATCCGGCTCGGGAAAATCCACCACCGGCCGGGCCGCCATGCGGCTCCTGCCGAAAAGCGCAACGGTGACGGCGGAGCGGATGGATTTCCTGTCCGAACCGTTGCTCGAAAAATCCGAGCGGCAGATGGGCGCAATCCGCGGCAGCGAGATGGCGCTTATCATGCAGGACCCGCGTTATTCGCTGAACCCGGTGCTGCCCATCGGAAAGCAGGTGGCGGAGGCCGCCGAACTGCATTTGGCGCTGACCGGCAAGGCGGCGAGAGGTGCAGCACGCGACATGTTGCTGCGCGTGCGCATCAACGATCCCGACCGCGTGATGGCGCTTTATCCGCACCAGATATCGGGCGGCATGGGCCAGCGCGTGATGATCGCCATGATGCTGCTCGCCAAGCCCAAGCTGGTCATTGCCGACGAACCGACTTCGGCCCTCGATGTCAGCGTCCGCAAGGATGTGCTTTCGCTTCTGGACGAGATGGTGCGCGAGAATAATTCCGGCCTGATCCTCATCAGCCATGACATCCGCATGGTTGCGGCTTTCTGTGAGCGCGTTTTGGTCATGTATGGCGGGCGCGTCGTGGAAACGCTGACGAAGCTGGAGGAAGCGCAACATCCCTATACGCGGGGCCTGATCGCGGCGATGCCAGATCCCCGCAATCCGGTGCGGCGTCTCAAGGTGCTGGACCGTCAGGCCATCGATGCGGAGGTGATGCGATGATCACGGTAGACAAGCTCGACGTCGTCTACGGCGCAAGGGAAAACCGCAATCACGTCGTGCGCGGCGTCAGCCTCACGGTCAACAGGGGAGAAACGCTCGGCATCGTCGGCGAAAGCGGCTGCGGCAAGTCGACCTTGCTGCGGTCGCTGGCGGGGCTGGAGGCCGGCTGGACCGGCTCCATCAGCTTTAACGGCAAGCCGGTCGGCAAGACCCGCAGTCGCGACGAACTGAAACTGGCGCAGATGGTGTTTCAGGACCCCTACGGTTCGCTGCACCCGCGCCACCGCATCGGCCGGGCTCTCGCCGAACCGATCCGCGCCATGGGACTTGGCGATGGCTGGTCGAAAGTGCCTGCCGCCCTGCAACAGGTGGGCTTGCCCCCACATTTCGCCGAGCGCTTCCCGCATGAACTGTCCGGCGGCCAGCGCCAGCGCGTGGCAATCGCCCGCGCGCTGATCCTCGAACCGCCGATCCTGCTGCTCGACGAGCCGACATCCGCGCTCGACGTCTCCATCCAGGCCGAAATCCTGAACCTGCTTGCCGACCAGCGCGAAGAACGCGACCTCACCTTCGTTCTCGTCAGCCACGACCTCGCGGTCATCGCCCATATGTGCGACCGGGTGCTGGTCATGCAGAACGGCGATTTTGTCGATGAGCTGACCAAGGCCGATCTTGAAGCGGGCGTTACCCATTCGGCCTATTCAGGCGAGCTGTTCGAAAGCAGTTTCCTGTAACGATCTCCCCCACAACGCTCACACCGGGCGGCCCATCCACGGCCGCCCGCCTTCTCCCGCGGCGCGATTTCGGGGATTTCGCCTGCTCGGCAGCGGACAATCGCCGGCAGAGGACGGGCGACCTTTTGGGCCGATACATTTCACCACCGACTGCGTTCAAACCACCGGAACAATGCGTTCAGCATTTGTTCTGGATTGCTGTTTGAGTCTTTGCTAATCATTGCGACGACAGGGCAGACAATGGCCGGACATTCCGACGACTGCCATCTCTGAAGAAGGTTCTCACCCGTGGGGACAGGCAGGTTATCTAAGGATTGCTGGCATGGCGGTTGCCTATCTGGAAAAGCTCAACGAACAGCAGCGCAGGGCGGTGGAGCATGGCGTTGGGCTGGCAGAAGGACACACGGCCGGACCGCTGCTGATCATCGCCGGGGCCGGTTCGGGCAAGACCAATACGCTCGCCCACCGTGTTGCGCATCTGATCGTGAATGGCGCCGATCCCCGCCGCATTCTGCTGATGACGTTTTCCAGACGTGCCGCCACGGAGATGTCGCGGCGGGTCGAGCGTATCTGCAAACACGTTATCGGGGCGAATTCGGCAATCATGACCGACGCGCTGGCCTGGTCCGGCACGTTTCACGGCATCGGCGCGCGCCTGTTGCGCATCTATGCCGAGCAGATCGGGCTTAACATCGATTTCACCATCCACGACCGCGAGGATAGCGCCGACCTGATGAACCTCGCCCGGCACGAGCTGGGTTTTTCCAAAACCGAAAGCCGCTTTCCAACGAAGGGTACCTGTCTTGCGATCTATTCGCGTGTGGTGAATTCCCAGACGCCGCTCAAGGAGATATTGCGCCAGCATTATCCCTGGGTCGCCAACTGGGAGAGCGAACTTAAGGAACTGTTTGCAGCCTATGTGGAGGCCAAGCAGGTCCAGAACGTGCTCGATTATGACGATCTCCTGCTTTACTGGGCCCAGATGGTCAGCGATCCCGTCCTTGCGGACGATATCGGCAACCGCTTCGACCATGTGATGGTCGACGAATATCAGGATACCAACCGGCTGCAGGCGTCGGTGCTGATGGCGCTGAAGCCCGGCGGCCGCGGCCTGACCGTGGTGGGTGACGATGCGCAATCGATCTATTCCTTCCGGGCGGCGACGGTGCGAAACATCCTCGATTTTCCGGCTTCCTTTAGCCCTGCTGCGGACATCATCACGCTTGACCGCAACTATCGCTCGACGCAGCCGATCCTTGCGGCCGCCAACGGCGTCATCGATCTGGCGCGCGAGCGGTTCACCAAGAACCTCTGGACCGAGCGGCAGTCGCTGGAGCGCCCGAAACTCGTGACGGTGAAGGACGAGACCGAACAGGCGAATTTCATCATCGACCAGATCCTCGCCAACCGCGAAACCGGCATGACGCTGAAACAGCAGGCCGTGCTGTTCCGCACCTCCAGCCATAGCGGCCCGCTCGAGGTGGAACTGACCCGCCGCAACATCCCCTTCGTCAAATTCGGCGGCCTGAAATTCCTGGACAGCGCCCATGTGAAGGACATGCTGGCCGTGCTGCGCTTCGCGCAGAACCCGCGCGACCGCGTCGCCGGTTTCCGGCTGCTGCAGATGCTGCCCGGCATCGGACCGAAGAAGGCCGGCAATATTCTCGATGCGATTGCGACGGACCCCGAGCCGCTGCTTGCCCTTGCCGAAATTCCACCGCCGCCGAAGACCGGCGACGACTGGGTGGCCTTCACGCAAATGCTGGCGGGCCTGCGACAGGCGCCGAATGACTGGCCGGGCCAGATCGGGCAGGCGCGACTGTGGTACGAACCGCATCTGGAACGCATCCATGAGGATGCGGACACCCGCAAGGCCGATTTGCTGCAGCTCGAGCAGATCGCCGGCGGCTACCCCTCGCGCGAGCGCTTTCTGACCGAGTTGACGCTCGATCCGCCCGACGCCACCAGCGATCAGGCCGGCGTGCCGCTGCTTGACGAGGATTATCTCAGCCTCTCCACCATCCATTCGGCAAAAGGCCAGGAATGGCGCTCCGTCTTCATCCTGAACGTGGTCGATGGCTGCATTCCCTCCGATCTCGGGGTCGGCACCACGCAGGAACTGGAGGAAGAACGCCGGCTGCTTTATGTCGCCATGACGCGCGCCAAGGACAGTCTCGCGCTGATCACACCGCAACGTTTCTTCACCGGCGGCCAGAACCAGCAGGGCGACAGGCATGTTTACGCCGCAAGAACCCGCTTCATACCGGCGACATTGCTGCAATTCTTCGAAACGGCAACCTGGCCACTGGTATCGGCCGCAGCATCGGAGCGCAGCGCGCAGCAGATCCGCATCGATGTGGGTGCGCGGATGCGGGCGATGTGGAAATGAAAAGCGGGGCGTTCACCCCGCTCTCATGACTGGCGATTGTTTTCCGGTCGACGCCGTTGTCAGAACTTCACGCTGGCCGTCAGGCTGACATTGAAGGGCTCGCCCACGGCATTGGCATAGCTGGTGGAGCCGATGGACGAGGTGTAATAGGTCTTGTCGAAGATGTTCTTCAGATTGAGCTGCAGCGTCACCGGCTTTTCGAACTGAAGCGTGTAGGTGGCGAATGCGTCGAAGACCGCATAGCCCGGCAGATTATAGGAATTGTCGTTGATGCCGGCGCGCTCACCCACCGCCCGCACACCGCCGCCGATGCGCAGCGTATCGCCGTTCGGACCGACCTCGCCGACATCATAGGCAAGGAAGAGCGAACCGGTGTGGCGCGCCACATTCGGCAGGCGCTTGCCGGCATAGGTGGGATCTTCAAGCACGAGCGCATCCGTATAGGCATAGCTTGCGATGAGATCGAGATCGTCGGTCAGGCTGCCGGCAATATCGACCTCGACACCGCGTGAACGGACGAGGCCGGCGGCCTTCACCGTGGAGATGCCGCCGACATCTTCCGAATAGGCGACATTGCGCTTGCGGGCGTTGAACAGGGCAATATTGGCGTTCAGCCCGGCGAAGAGATCGAACTTGGCGCCCACTTCATAAGAAATACCCTCTTCCGGATCGAGTCCGCCATAATAGGCGCCGATGGATGATTGCGGACGGAAGGTTTTGGCCACATTGGCGTAAAGCGAGGCATTCGGAGTGAGCTTGTAGACCAGACCGGCATTGGGAATGAGTTCGCCGCCATCCTTCTCGGTATTGACGACGAAGGGACGACCCTTGCCGGCATAGATGTCGTAATACTGGTAACGCAAGCCGCCGACCGCGATCCATTGATCGTTAAGATGCAGGGCGTCCTGCATATAGATCGAGGCGGTGGAAAGCTCTTCCGTCTGGTCGCTGTCGACCGCCCTCACCGTGGTGCAGACCGGCAGGCGGCCATAGACAGGATTGTTGACGTTGAAATTCGTGGAATTCGCGCATCGCAGCATGTCGGTGCGCAGGGTATCGCTGTAATCGTAGGACGCGCCGAACAGCAGGTCGTTGCGCAGTCCGCCGATTTCAGCCTCGCCCGTCAGATCCGCCCGCACCGCGTGATTGTAGATCGTCGAATATTGCGTCGCATCGGCCCGTCGCGTCACCTGCCCGGTGCGGGAATTATAACCCATCACGCGCGCCTGATTGTCCGAATATTCGTTGCGGCTATAGGCGTAATTCAGCGACAGCTTCCAGTCATCGGAGAGTTGCCGGTCTATGGCGATGCTCGCGAGATCGGATTTGCCGTCGGTAATGTTATAGGCTTCATCGAGGCGCAAGCGGCGGCTGACATTGATCGCCTTGCCGGTCGCCGGATCGAAGATCGTGCCGCGATCGAACGGCACGCTATAGTCCTCATGCATGTAGGAAACCGTAATATCGGTGTCCTCGCCGCTCCATTTCAGCGATGGTGCGATGAGCCAGTTCTTTTTCTCACCGAAATTACGCCAGTAATCGCTGTTTTCCCCCTCGCCGATCAGGCGATAGGAGAAATCCGTGCCCGCAATCGGGCCGGTCACATCGAAACCGCCCGATGTGCCGTATTTGCCCGCCCCATAGGCGGAAAAGCGCGAATAGGCCTCCGCCGTGAACGTGTCTTCCGGCTTCTTTGTCACGACATTCACCATGCCGCCGGGATCGAGAATACCGTAAAGCGTGGAGGCAGGCCCCTTCAGCACTTCCACCCGCTCGACCGTATCGTTGAAGGAGTGCGGCAAGGCCGTCTTCAGCCCGTTGACGAGGATGGAGCCGTCGCGATTATCGCCGAAACCACGGCGGATGACGGCATCCTGCGTGCCGCCCAGCGTATTTGCCTGGGTTACGCCGCTGACATTTGCCAGCGCTTCGTCCAGCGAGCGCGCCTGCTGGTCGCGCAGCACCTCGGCCGTCACCACATTGACCGATTGCGGAGTGTCGAGGAGCGGCGTTTCGGTGCGGGTCGCCGTGCCTGTCGTCACCGGCTGATAGCCGCGCGCGCCTTTCGTCACATCGGCATTGACGGTTATGGTTTCGAGCACGGTCGTCCCGTCGGCGTTTTTCTTCGGTGCCGCACTCTCCTGCGCATAAGCAGGCAGGGCAACCCCGGCCAGAAGAAACGCCAGCACCGCCCGCGAGCGCACCCCAATGATCATCGAACCGTCATGCATCCTGTCTTGTCCCCGACTGTCCCAAATCGTCATCGCGACGATGCACCGCTCTTTCAATTGATGAATGTAGTAGTCAACTTTATTT
>Ga0209371_1001151_pt1 | contig 19348 bp, 22 predicted proteins | sample AgamicAtAmrz_FD_187165 | JGI IMG/M metagenome (GOLD analysis project Ga0209371, IMG submission 187165) | Agave microbial communities from Guanajuato, Mexico - At.Am.rz (SPAdes) (version 2) | ecosystem: Host-associated > Plants > Roots > Rhizosphere | place: Guanajato, Mexico | collected 2012-06-07
GTGATCGCCACCTGGGAGCCCTACGTCACCCAGGCCGAGCGCCACGGCGCCCGTGTACTGACCACCGCCGAAGGATTGATTCCCGCGCAGAGCTTTGCCGTGGCCAGCGACAAGGCCCTGGCCGGCAAGCGCGAGATTATCGGCGACTTCCTGCAGCGCCTCAAACGCGCCCGTGAATGGGCCCTGGCCAGCCCGGCCCACACCGACGCCTATGCCAGCGCCTGGGCCAAGCACACCCGCGCCGACGAATCGGTCGCCCGTGCCTGGTTCGCCCGCGCGCGCACCGACATCGGCCCGGTGACGCCCGTTGCCATCGAACAGGCGCAACAGACCGTCGACTTCTTCGCCGGCCTGGGTCTGGTGAAGGGCTACCCGGCCGAGCGGTTGTTCGACAGCTCTTTCACCTCGACCTTGCAGCCGGCCACTGCCCAGGCGCAATGAGCAAAGGCCCTGGCGCTCGATGGGCGCCGGGTAGGTCCTGATGGGCCGAGGTCGGCTAGAAGAAACTGCCGGCGGAGGGTGCGGTAAATCGCATCACAGGGCAAGGCGCCCATCGATTAAGCGCGCGTTTCGCGTGTCGATGGGCGCATTGCCGGGAAACGGTCTCAGCGCTCGTCGAGGGCGAAGGCCGTCAGGCTGTAGGTGGGAATGCCCATGTCCTGCAGCCGGCGGGAGCCACCGAGCTCGGGCAGGTCGATGATCGCCGCCGCCTCGTGAATGCCGGCGCCCATGCGCTTGACCAGCTGCACGGCGGCCAGCAGGGTGCCGCCGGTGGCGATCAGGTCATCGACGATCAGCACCTTGTCGCCTTCGCACAGGCTGTCGGCGTGGGCCTCCAGAAAGGCTTCGCCGTATTCGGTCTGGTAGCCCTGGCTGAGTACGTCAGCCGGCAGCTTGCCCTGCTTGCGAAACAGCACCAGCGGCTTGTTCAGCTCGTAGGAAAGGATCGAGCCGATCAGAAAACCCCGTGCATCCATCGCGCCGACGTGGCTGAAGTCCGCTTCGACGTAGCGCTGGATCAGGCTGTCGATGACCATGCGCAGGGCGCGTGGGGACTGGAACAGCGGCGTGATGTCGCGAAACACCACGCCCGGTTTGGGGAAGTCGTTGACCGGGCGGATAAGGGTCTTGATGGTGAATTCATCAAAGATCATGGCAGGGTGAATCCTTAACGGGAGTATCAGCCGTTAAGGTTACCACCTGCCAGGGCGCACAGCTCGATCGGGTCGAGAATATGCACTTCCTTGCCTTCGGCTTCGATCAGGTTGCTCTGCTGGAAGCGGGTGAACACCCGCGACACGGTTTCCACGGCCAGGCCCAGGTGGTTGCCGATCTCGTTGCGCGACATGGCCAGGCGGAACTGGTTGGCCGAGAAGCCGCGGGCGCTGAAGCGTGCGGACAGGTTGACCAGGAAGGTGGCGATGCGCTCGTCGGCAGTCTTCTTGGAGAGCAGCAGCATCATCTGCTGGTCGTCGCGGATCTCACGGCTCATCACGCGCATCAGCTGGCGGCGCAGTTGCGGCAGGCTGACCGACAGCTCGTCGAGACGCTCGAAGGGAATCTCGCAGACCGAGGTGGTTTCCAGGGCCTGGGCCGACACCGGGTACAGCTCGGTGTCCATGCCGGAGAGGCCGACCAGTTCGCTGGGCAGGTGGAAACCGGTGATCTGCTCCTCGCCGGCGTCGCTCAGGCTGAAGGTCTTCAAGGCGCCGGAACGCACGGCGAACACCGAGTTGAAGGTGTCGCCCTGGCGGAACAGGAACTCGCCCTTTTTCAGGGGGCGGCCGCGTTTGACGATATCGTCGAGCGCGTCCATGTCCTTGAGATCCAGCGACAGGGGCAGGCAGAGGCTGGCGAGGCTGCAATCCTTGCAGTGTGCCTGATGAGTTGTGCGCAGCTTGATGCTTTCGGACATCGCCCTTATCCCTAGGTAATCACTCAGAAGTTGTAAGGGTAACGCACCAGAGGGGTGCGCGGCCACCTGCCGCAGGGTGCTCAAGTGTCGCACGCGCCTGCCGATAGACCTGTATCGATCAGTCAGGAAGCAGGGAGCGGTGTGATGCAAGTGGCGACCAATGTGTCGAGAGAGCCCAGCTACGTGACCGCCAGCGCGGCGCCGGTAGCTGCAGCGGCGCCTGCCGAGGCGGTAGAGCAACCCGCTGCAGCGCCAGGCGAGGAAGCCGGCTCCGCACCCGGCGTCAAGGTGAGCCTGTCGGACGTTGGCCTGGCCCGTTCCCGGGAAGCCGAAAACAAGAACGCCGATATCGACGAGAGCAATTTGCCCGACGAGGTGAAACGACTGCTCAAGATGATCCGCGAGCTCAAGGCCCAACTGGCCGAGAAAATGGCCGAGCTGCAGGCCCTGATGGCCCAGGGCGATAGGCAGGATGAGGCGCAGCAGGCCAGGGTGCGTGGCTTGCAGACCGAAATCGGTTCGATCAACGGCGCCCTGAGCACCGCCAACGCCCAGTTGGTGAAAGTGATGCGTGATCAGAAACTCAGCAGTGAACAGAGCGCCACCGTCGCCTCGTTGATGGCCAAGTGAGGACGGCTGCGCGGCATCTCGGTCCTGCCGGGCGCACCGCTCAGATCACCCGGGAAAAGCGCTGCAGGCTGGTCTCGCCCAGGTAGCGGTCGAACGCCATGCACAGCGAGCGCACCAGCAACCGGCCGGCGGGCAGCACCTCGATACCGCTCTCCCGTAATTCGATCAGCCCGTCACGGTGCATCTGCTGCAGTGCTGGCCAGGTAGCGGCGAAGTAGCTGCGAAAGCTCATGGCGAAGCGCTGCTCGATGTCGGCGAACTCCAACTGGAAGTGACAGATTAGCTGCTGGATCACGGCACGGCGGATTCGGTCGTCGTGGTTGCAGCCCAGGCCGCGCTGGGTCGCCAACTGCCGGTTGTTGAGGCTGCCCTGGTAGGCGGCCAGATCCGTGGTGTTCTGGCAGTACAGGTCGCCTATCTGGCTGATCGACGACACGCCCAGGCCGATCAGGTCGCAGTGGCCGTGGGTGGTATAGCCCTGGAAGTTGCGTTGCAGGCTGCCGTCCTCCTGGGCGCTGGCCAGCTCGTCGTCAGGCAGGGCGAAATGGTCCATGCCGATGTAGCGATAACCGGCGCTCGCCAACTGCTCGATGCTGCCCTGCAGCATGGCCAGCTTGGCCGCCGCGCTGGGCAGCTGCCCGCTGTCGATGCGCCGTTGCGGCATGAAACGCTCCGGCAGGTGGGCGTAGTTGAACAGCGACAGGCGATCGGGCTGCAGGGCGATGACCTGTTGCACGGTGCGGGCGAAGTTTTCCGGCGTCTGCAGCGGCAGGCCATAGATCAGGTCGATGTTCACCGAGCGAAATTGCAGGGTGCGTGCCGCCTCGATGATGGCGCGGGTTTCTTCCAGGCTCTGCAGGCGGTTGATGGCGCGCTGCACGTTGGGGTCCAGGTCCTGCACACCCAGGCTGACCCGGTTGAAGCCCAGCTCGCGCAGCAGGCCCATGGTCGACCAGTCCGCCTCACGGGGGTCGATCTCGATGCTGTAGTCGCCGGAATCGTCGTCGAGCAGGCTGAAGTGCTCGCGCAGCTTGCTCATCAGCTGGCGCAGTTCGTCATGGCTGAGAAAGGTCGGCGTGCCGCCGCCCAGGTGCAACTGTTCGATGCGCTGGCGCCTGTCGACATGGTGGCCGATCAGCGCCATTTCCCGTTCCAGGGCCTGCAGATACGGCTGGGTGCGGCCGCGATCCTTGGTGATGACCTTGTTGCAGGCGCAGTAGTAGCAGATGTTGGCGCAGAACGGCAGGTGCAGGTACAGCGACAGCGGGCGCAGCGCGCGGCGGCTGTCGCGCAGGGCGTGCAGCAGGTCGAAGGAGCCGACGCCGTCGTGGAACTGCACGGCGGTCGGGTAGGAGGTGTAGCGCGGGCCGGCTTGATCGTAGCGGCGGATCAGGTCGCAGTCCCACTGAATGGCGTCGAGCATGGCGAATTCCGCTTCAGCGTTGAATGCTCAGCAGTCTAGGGGGCGCATGGACGGGGCTTTTTGATCTGAGTCATGGGGTCGCAGTGGTGGTGGGACCGTTGGGCCTGTCAGCTGCCAGAGGCGGTTTTCAGTGCCCCATCAGCCAATGCTGGTGCGGGCCGGGCAGCGTCCACAGGCCGAACAGGATCACCAGCAGGCCGCCTGCGATGCGCACGCCGCGCCGGCGCAGCAGGCCGACCAGGCGCTCGGCCGCCAGCCCCGTGGCCAGCAGCACCGGCAGGGTGCCGAGGCCGAAGGCGAACATCAGGGCGGCGCTGCGCAGGGCATCACCCTGGCTCGCTGCCCACAGCAGGGTGCTGTACACCAGCCCACAGGGCAGCCAGCCCCACAGGCCGCCCAGCACCATGGCACGCGGCGCGCTGGTGATCGGCATGAAGCGTCGGGTGACGGGTTGCAGGTGCCGCCAGAGGCCGCGGCCCAGCGCTTCGATACAGGTCAGGCCGCTCCACCAGCCGGCCAGGTACAGGCCCATGGCGATCAGCAGCAGCCCGGCGATGCTGCGCAGCAGGGTGGCCAGCGGGCCGCTGGCTATTACCCAGCCGGCCAGGCCGAGCAGCAGCCCGGCGGCCGTATAGCTGAGAATGCGCCCGGCGTTGTAGGCGACCAGCAACTGCAAGCGCTGCTGGCGCCGTTCGGCGGGGATTGCCAGGGTCAGCGCGCCCATCAGCCCGCCGCACATGCCCAGGCAATGGCCGCCGCCGAGCAGGCCGAGGATCAGCGCGGAGAGCAGTTGTGGCAGCAGGTCAGTCATGGTCTTTCGGCGTGGGCTCGTCTCTGGCCTGTTTCACCGCCGCCTGGTGGCGCGGGTCATCGTCATCGAAGAGGATGCGGTGCGCCGGGCTGTCGAGGTCGTCGTACTGGCCGCTGTCCACCGCCCAGAAGAACAGCCACACGGCGAAGGCGACCAGCAACAGAGCGACGGGAATCAGGATGTACAGTGCGGTCATGGTGCTTTCCCCAGGCGCAGTGCGTTGAGTACCACCAGCAGTGAGCTGAGCGACATGCCCAGGGCGGCCCAGATCGGGGTGATCCAGCCGAGGGCGGCGAAGGGCAGCACCAGGCCATTGTACAGGCCCGCCCAGGCCAGGTTCTCGATGATGACCGTGCGGGTGCGGCGTGCCAGGCGCAGCGCGTCGACCAGGCTGGTCAGCCGGTTGGAGAGCAGCACGGCGTCGGCGCTGGTCTTGGCCAGATCCGAGGCCGAGCCCATGGCCACGCTGATGTCGGCGCCGGCGAGCACCGGCACATCATTGACGCCATCACCGAGCATCAGCACGCGGCGGCCTTGCGTCTGCAGATCACGCAGGATGGCCAGCTTGGCGTCCGGGGTCAGCCCGCCGCGTGCCTGCTCGATACCCAACTGGCGGGCCACTTCGCCGACCATGGGCGAGCTGTCGCCGCTGAGCAGCAGGATCTGCCAGCCACGCCCGCGCGCCGCCTCGACGAGGGCCGGCGCATCGTCGCGCAGGCGGTCGTCGAGTACGAACCAGGCCAGCGGCCGCTGTTCATCGCCGAGCAGCAACCATTGGCCCTGTTCCCCGTTGAAGGCCGGTGCGGGGCTGGCGCTGAGTGCGCTGACGAATTCGGCCTGGCCGATACGCAGCCGGCGCCCCCTGACGACGCCTTCGAGGCCCAGCCCCGGCACGTTGTGCAGCGCCTCGACCGGCGCCGTGGCGTGACCGAAAGCACGTGCGATGGGATGTTCGGACTGGCTTTCCAGCGCCGCGGCCAGGGCCAGGCAGGTGTCGCCATCCAGGTCACCGAGCGGATGCACGGCGCGCAAGGTCAGGCGGCCTTCGGTGAGGGTGCCGGTCTTGTCGACGATCAGCGTGTCGATCTGCTCCAGGCCTTCGAGCACATGACCGCGGGTCAGCAGCATGCCGAGCTTGTGCAGGGTGCCGGTGGCGGTGGTCAGGGCCGTCGGCGTAGCCAGGGCCAGGGCGCAGGGGCAGGTGGCGACGAGCAGGGCGAGCACCACCCAGAACGCCCGCGACGCATCGAGCTGCCACCAGACGACCCCGACGATGGCCGCCACCACCAGCACGATCAACAGGAACCATTGCGCCACCCGGTCGGCGATCTCGGCCAGGCGCGGCTTGTCGCTCTGGGCGCGCTCGAGCAGGCGGACGATGGCCGACAGCCGGGTGGCATCGCCCAGCGCCTGCACCTCGACGGTCAATGGCCCCTCGACATTGAGGGTGCCGGCGGTCACGGCATCGCCGACGCTGCGCGGTTGCGGCAGGTACTCACCGGTGAGCAGGGATTCGTCGACGCTGGACTGGCCGGTCAGCACCTGGCCGTCGGCCGGCAGCAGCGCACCGGGCGGCACCAGCACGCGGTCGCCGGGTTGCAGCTCGGCGAGCAGGATGCGCTGGCTGCGGCCCTGTTCATCCAGGCGCAGGCAGGACGCCGGCAGCAGCTTGACCAGTTGCGCGGTAGCCGCCGCGGTGCGCTCCCGGGCGCGGCGTTCCAGGTAACGGCCGCTGAGCAGGAACAGGGCGAACATGCCCACCGCGTCGAAATACAGCTCGCCATGGCCGGTGACGGTGGACCAGATGCCGGCCGCGTAGGCGCCGCCGATGGCCAGCGACACCGAGACGTCCATGCTCAGGTGGCGGGTGCGCAGGTCGCGCAGGGCGCCGCGGAAGAACTGGCCGCAGCAGTAGAAGACGATGGGGGTGGTGAGGAACAGGCTGACCCAGCGCAGGATGCTGTCCAGCTCCGGGCTCAGGTCGACGTTGAACTCCGGCCAGGTGGCCATGCTGGCCATCATCACCTGCATCCACAGCAACCCGGCGACGCCCAGCTGGCGCATGGCGCGGCGGTTCTCGCGGGTCAGCTGCTCGGCGGCGGCATCGGCCTGCCAGGGGTGCGCGGCGTAGCCGATGCGGCGCACTTCGCCGAGCAATTGGCTCAGGGGCAGGGCGCTGGCGCTCCAGCGCACCCGCAGGCGGTGGTTGGACAGGTTCAGGTGCGCCTCGGCCACGCCGGGCAGGGCAGCGAGGTGCTTTTCGATCAGCCAGCCACAGGCCGCGCAACTGATGCCCTCGATCAGCAGGCTGGTTTCGCACCATTCGCCGCTTCGTTCGACGAAAGGCTGCTGCACGTCGCGGCGGTCATACAGGGCCAGTTCGTCGGGCAGCGCCTGGGGCAACTGTTGGGGATTGCTGGCCGCTTCGCTGCGGTGGCGGTAGTAATGCTCCAGGCCGTTCTGCACGATGGTTTCGGCCACCGCCTGGCAGCCCGGGCAGCACAGCTCCCGCGACTGGCCCAGCACCACGGCCGTGAAGCGGCTACCCGCCGGCACCGGCAGGCCGCAGTGGTAGCAGGGGGGCGGGCTGCTGCGTTCGAGCGGCGCGCCGGTGGCAATCGAGGTATCGATCAGCGTTCATCCCCGAGCTGGATGGGCTTGCCGGCTTCGAGGGTTTCTTCCTCGAACAGGCGCCAGTCCTGGCCGCCTTCCTGGCCGATCAGCTCGACGAAGCGCCGGCCCTGCACGCTGTCCTGCAGGTTGCCGCGGTACAGGCCTTCACCCTGATGTTGCAGCACCACGCGGCGGTCGCGCTCCGGCTGGGTCGGGGATACCAGGTTGAGCACCAGTTGCGCGGGCGCGCTGGCGCCGTGCAGTTGCAGCTCGGCGATGCCGCGTTCGTCGTCCAGCTCCAGCGTCGCCTGCAGCTTCAGGCGCAGCGCCAGGTTTTCGCGCTCCAGGGACTGGTTGATGCCCTTGCCGACGTCGTAGTAGTCGTCGGAGATCAACCCCGGCGGATTGCGGGTGGCGACGGTCAGCAGGGTCAGCCCCTGGATCACCGAGTAGCCGAGCAGGGCGATCAGGAACCAGGGCCAGAACTGCTTGTACCAGGGGGCGGGTTGGAGGTCTTCGTTCATGGTTGGCCTGCTCTTTCATTCGATTTGGTGGGCTGAAGCCCACCCTACGGTGGTAACTCGGTAGGGTGGGCCGGGCGGCGATCCGCGAAGCCCACCGGCCTTGGCTATCTCACGCTCGGGCCGATAAAGCGGCTGCTGGCGTCGTTGTGGATGCTGTCGTCGTCGGTGGCGCGGATATGGAAGGTGATCTCGTTGGTGCTCGATGGCAGCTTCTCGGCGTCGATGGACAACTCCACCGGGATCGCCAGCACTTCGCCGGCCAGGGCGCGCACTTCGCGGCGGCCTTCGTAGACCAGGCCGTCCAGGCCATCGGCCTCGATGCGGTAGACGACGTCCTGCTGGGCCTTGTTCATGATCTTCAGGGTGTAGACGTTCTCGATCCGGCCCAGCTCGTTCTCGCGGTAGAGTACCCGATCCTTGAGCACGTCCAGCTCCACCAGCGGGCGGTTGCTCACTGCCCAGGCGAATACCGCCAGCATGGCCAGCAGGGCGATGGCGTAGCCGATCAGCCTTGGGCGCAACAGGCGGGTCTGCTGCCCCGAGAGGTTGTGTTCGGTGGTGTAGCTGATCAGCCCGCGCGGGTAGTTCATCTTGTCCATGACCGCGTCGCAGGCGTCGATGCAGGCGGCGCAGCCGATGCATTCGATCTGCAGGCCGTCGCGGATGTCGATACCGGTGGGGCACACTTGCACGCACAGGGTGCAGTCGATGCAGTCGCCCAGGTCCAGGGCCTTGTGGTCGGCGCTCTTCTTGCGCGGGCCGCGGGTTTCACCACGGCGCGGGTCATAGGAAACGATCAGGGTGTCCTGGTCGAACATCACGCTCTGGAAGCGCGCATAGGGGCACATGTGGATGCACACCTGCTCGCGCAGCCAGCCGGCATTGCCGTAGGTGGCGAGGGTGAAGAAGGCGATCCAGAACAACGCCCAGCCACTGGCTTCGAAGGTGACCAGCTCAGGGAGCAGCTCGCGGATCGGCGCGAAATAGCCGACGAAGGTCAGTGCGGTGACCAGGGAAACCCCCAGCCAGATACTGTGCTTGGCGAAGCGGCGGATGAACTTGTCTGCGCTCATTGGCGCCTTTTCCAGCTTCATGCGCTGATTGCGGTCGCCCTCGGTGACCTTTTCCGCCCACATGAAAACCCAGGTGAACACGCTTTGCGGGCAGGTGTAGCCGCACCACACCCGGCCGGCGAACACGGTGATGAAGAACAGCCCGAAGGCGGCGATGATCAGCAGCGCCGAGAGCAGCACGAAATCCTGGGGCCAGTAGGTGGCGCCGAAGATGTGGAACTTGCGCTCCGGCAGGTTCCACCACACCGCCTGGTGGCCGTCCCAGTTCAACCACACGGTGCCGAAGTAGAGGATGAACAGCAGGGCCCCGCCAGCACGCCGCAGGTTGCGGTAGAAGCCGCTGAAGGCGCGGGTGTGGATCTTCTCGCGGCTGGCATAGAGGTCGATGGTCTCGCCGGCGGGCGGCGTGACGTTCTTGACGGGAATCTGTTGGCTCATCGAGGGCTACCACAACGGTTGGTCGGGCCTGCCGCGACCGATACCTGCCGGTCGCGATCATTCGCTGCGCCGATGGTACGCCGCCAGGCCGGATCGGGCTTGCGGCTACCCGTCGCAGGGTAGGTGCAGGGCCATGCTAGGCGTTGCATGATCAAGGCGTCCTGACCCAGATCAGTGCACTCAATCTTTCTCCCGGCTTTGCGCTTGTGCCGGCACCTTTTCGCGTTGCGACAGGCTGTACACATAGGCCGCCAACAGGTGCACCTTGTCGTTGCCGAGCAAGTCTGCCTGTGCCGGCATCTTGCCGCTGCGTCCATAACGGATGGTCTGCTGCACCTGGGCGAAGCTGGATCCGTACAGCCACACCTTGTCCGTGAGGTCTGGTGCGCCGAGCACCTGCAGGCCCGTGCCATCGGCGCCGTGGCACATGGCGCAGTTGCTGGCGTAGAGCTGTTCGCCCTTGTCGAGGTCCACGGCGAGGTCCGCCGGGTTCTCCAGGTGCGAGAGGCTGCGCACATAGCCGGTCACGTCGCGCACGCCATCGTCGCCGAGAATGGCCTGCCAGGCTGGCATCACGCCCTGGCGGCCCTGCAGGATGGAGGTCTTGATGGTTTCCGGGTCGCCGCCGTACAGCCAGTCGTCATCGGTGAGGTTGGGAAAGCCGAAGGCGCCCTTGGCGTCGGCGCCGTGGCATACGGCACAGTTGTTGGCGAACAACCGGCCGCCAATTTTCAGCGCCTTCTCATCCCTGGCCAGCTCGCTGATGGGCATGGCGGCGTACCCGGCGAACAGCGGGCCATAGCGTGCCTCGGCCTCGGCCATTTCACGCTGCCATTGGCCGACCTGGGTCCAGCCCGCGCCATAGCCGGGCAGCAGGCCCTTGAAGTTGCCCAGCCCGGGATACAGCAGCAGGTAGCCGAAGGCGAACGCCAGGGTGCCGAGAAACAGCAGGAACCACCAGCGCGGCAGCGGGTTGTCGTATTCCTCGATGCCGTCGAAGTTGTGCCCGGTGGTCCGCTCGCTGTCGACCGGGCGCTGGCCCTTGCGGGTGGCGATAAGCAGCCAGGTCAGCCCCAGCAAGGTACCGAGGGTGACCAGGGCAACGAACAGGCTCCAGAAGGTGCTCAAGGCTTGTCGTCCCCAGCCTTCTCGTCCTGCTGGCTGGCGCTCTCCGGCTCGTCGGCGAAGGGCAGGTTGGCCGCTTCGTCGAAGCTGGACTTGCGCTTGCTGCTGTAGGCCCAGAGCACCACGGCGACGAAGGCGATGAACACCACCGCAGTACCGATGCCGCGGAGGGTGCCGATGTCGGTCAGAAAGGCTGGCATGGTGTCACCGCTTGTTGGGAATCGCGGTGCCGAGCACCTGCAGGTAGGCGATCAATGCATCCAGCTCGCTCTTGCCGGCCACCGCCTCACGGGCCTTGGCGATATCCTCGTCGCTGTAGGGAATGCCGAAGCCCTGCATCACCCTGAGCTTGTCGGCGCTCAGGGCGCCGTCGAGCGTGCGCTCGGCCAGCCAGGGGTAGGCGGGCATCTTCGATTCCGGCACCAGGTCGCGCGGGTTGATCAGGTGGGCGCGGTGCCAGTCGTCCGAGTAGCGCCCGCCGATCCGCGCCAGGTCCGGGCCGGTGCGCTTGGAGCCCCACAGGAAGGGGTGATCCCAGACGCTTTCCCCGGCCACCGAATAATGGCCGTAGCGCTCGGTCTCGGCGCGGAACGGGCGGATCATCTGCGAATGGCAGCCCACGCAGCCTTCGCGGATATAGATGTCGCGACCTTCGAGCTGCAGGGCGGTGTAGGGCCGCATGCCGGCCACCGGCTCGTTGACCACGTCCTGAAAGAACAGCGGCACGATCTGGGTCAGGCCGCCGATGCTCACGGCGATGACCATCAGCAGGGTCATCAGGCCGAGGTTCTTTTCGATCAGGTCGTGCTTCATCGCCCGGCCCCCCCGTTTTGCGCCAGGGGAATACGCGCGCCGGCGTCGTACTCGGCTGGCCGGGCGGCGCGAATGGTGCGCCAGGTGTTCCAGGCCATCAGCAGCATGCCGCTGAAGAAGATCGCGCCGCCGAGCATGCGCACCAGGTAGCCCCAGTGGCTGGCTGCCACCGATTCGATGAACGAGTAGGTCAGCGTGCCGTCTTCATGCACCGCCCGCCACATCAGGCCCTGGGTGATGCCGTTGACCCACATGGCGACGATGTACAGCACGGTGCCGAGGGTCGCCAGCCAGAAGTGCACATGGATCGCCGCCAGGCTGTGCATCTGCTCGCGGCCGAACACCCGGGGGATCAGGTGGTACAGCGCGCCGAAGGTGATCATCGCCACCCAGCCGAGGGCGCCGGCGTGCACGTGGCCGATGGTCCAGTCGGTGTAGTGGGAGAGGGCGTTGACCGTCTTGATGGCCATCATCGGGCCTTCAAAGGTGGACATGCCGTAGAACGCCAGCGAGACGACCAGAAAGCGCAGGATCGGGTCGGTGCGCAACTTATGCCAGGCGCCTGAAAGGGTCATCATGCCGTTGATCATGCCGCCCCAGCTCGGTGCCAGGAGGATGATCGACATCACCATGCCCAGGCTCTGGGCCCAGTCCGGCAGGGCGGTGTAGTGCAGGTGGTGCGGGCCGGCCCAGATATACAGGGTGATCAGCGCCCAGAAGTGCACGATGGACAGCCGGTAGGAGTAGATCGGCCGGTTGGCCTGCTTTGGCACGAAGTAGTACATCATCCCCAGGAAGCCGGTGGTCAGGAAGAAGCCCACCGCGTTGTGGCCATACCACCACTGGATCATCGCGTCGGTGGCGCCGGCATACATCGAATAGGACTTGAAGGGGCCGACCGGCACGGCGGCGCTGTTGACCAGGTGCAACATGCCGGTGACCAGGATGAAGGCGCCGAAGAACCAGTTGGCGACGTAGATATGCCGGGTGCGGCGCTTGAACAGGGTGCCGAAGAACACGCCGATATAGGCGAACCAGACGATGCCCAGGAGGATATCGATGGGCCATTCCAGCTCGGCGTATTCCTTGCTGCTGGTATAGCCCATTGGCAGGCTGATCACCGCCGCGACGATCACCGCCTGCCAGCCCCAGAAGGTGAAGGCCGCCAGGCGGTCGGACGCCAGCCTGACCTGGCAGGTGCGCTGCACCACGTAATAGCTGGTGGCGAACAGCGCGCAGCCGCCAAAGGCGAAGATCACCGCATTGGTGTGCAGCGGGCGCAGGCGGCCGAAGCTGGTCCAGGGCAGGTCGAGGTTCAGCTGCGGCCACACCAGCTGCGCGGCGATGAACACCCCCAGCGCCATGCCCACCACGCCCCAGACCACGGTCATCACCGCGAACTGGCGCACCACCTTGTAGTTGTAGGCAGCCGGACTGCTTGCTGGGCTCATGCTGGGTTCCACGCTGGGCTGGGCGCTGCCGCGGGGCGACAGGCATTTCAGGCGGCGCGAGTATCCCCGACCGGCAGGAGCGGTGCAATGCGTTGGAAATATGCGGAAAGCGCTCTGTTTGAGCTCTGCGGTGTTTCGAGATTAGACCAGCCGAGTTTGCTGGGAGCCTACCTTGTGGGAGGGGCTTGAGCCCCGAGCTTTATCGGTGCAGACAACTCGGGGCTAAAGCCCCTCCCACGGTTGTTCTCGCAAGTTTCTTCAGAGCCACACCGCATCCCAAAAAGGGTAATCGCCTATGCGCTTTACCAGGCCTGCACGTAATGGATTGGCAACGATGTATCGTGCAACTGACAGTATGTCCTCCTCTCGGCGCAATGCTCTGTCATGGAAACCCTCTTGCCAAAGTCTGCCTTGGCGACCGAGCCGGCTGTTCACCTGCAAGGCGCTGCGCCCCTTGACGCGTTGCATCAATTCGCTGAGCGAGCCTCTGGTTGTGGTTTGCGGCTCAGGCTCAGCACATAGGCCGCCAGCAGGTGCACCTTGTCGTTGCCCAGGTACTGTTCCTGCGCCGGCATCTGGCCGTTGCGGCCGTAGCGGATGGTCTGCTGCAGTTGCGCCAGGCTCGAGCCGTAGATCCAGCCGCTGGGGTGGGTCAGGTCCGGCGCGCCCAGGGCTGCCGTGCCATTGCCAGCCGGGCCGTGGCAGGCCACGCAGGTGGTGGCGAACAGCTGCTTGCCCTGTTCCAGGTCGATATTGCTGCCCTCGGCCAGTGGCAGGCCAGCCAGTTCGTGGCGCACGTAGCCGGCGACGTTGCGCACGCCCTCATCACCAAGTACCTGGCCCCAGGCCGGCATCACGCCGATGCGGCCGTTGAGGATGGTGGTCTTGATGGTTTCGGCGTCGCCGCCCCAGCGCCAGTTCTCGTCGGTCAGGTTGGGAAAGCCCACCGCGCCCTTGGCGTCCGAGCCGTGGCAGATGGCGCAGTAGGTGGCGAACAGCCGGCCGCCCATCTTCAGCGCCTGCTCGTCCAGGGCCACCTGCTCCAGGGGCATGGCCGAGTACTTGGCGAAGATCGGCCCGTACTGGGCGTCGGCCTTGGCCACTTCCCGTTCCCACTGGGCGACCTGGGTCCAGCCATTTTCATAGCCGGGCAGCAGGCCCTTGAAGTTGCCCAGGCCGGGATACAACGCCAGGTAACCCGCGGCGAAGATCAGCGTGCCGAGAAACAGCATGAACCACCAGCGCGGCAGGGGGTTGTCGTACTCCTCAATGCCGTCGAAGGAATGGCCCATGGTCTGGTCGGTGGTGTTCTTGCGTTCCCCCTTGCGTGTGGCGAACAGCAGCCAGAACAACGCGACCAGGCTGCCGAGGGTCAGCAGCGTGATGTACCCGCTCCAGAAAGTGCTCATGGGGTGTCTTTCCTTACTGCTGCTTTGTTGGGTTCATCGGCGAAGGGCAGGTTCGCCGCATCGTCGAAAGCCTTGGCGCGTTTGCCGCTGTAGGCCCACAGCGTCACGCAGGTGAAGGCGATCAGTACCAGGGCGGTGCCGATGCCACGCACCATGCCGATGTCGATAAAGTCGAAAAGCATGGAATCACCTCTTGTTCTTCAAGGCAGTGCCGAGCACTTGCAGGTAGGCGACCAGGGCGTCCATCTCGGTCTTGCCCTTCACCGCGGCGCTGGCGCCGGCGATGTCTTCATCCGTATAGGGCACGCCGAGAAACTGCATGGCCTTGAGCTTGGTGGGTGTGTCCTTGCCGTCGAGCACGTTCTCGACCAGCCAGGGGTAGGACGGCATCTTCGATTCCGGCACCACGTTGCGCGGGTTGTAGAGGTGCGCGCGGTGCCACTCGTCCGAGTAGCGGCCGCCAACCCGGGCCAGGTCCGGGCCGGTGCGCTTGGAACCCCACAGGAAGGGGTGGTCCCACACGCTTTCGCCAGCCACCGAGTAGTGGCCGTAGCGCTCGGTTTCGGCGCGAAACGGGCGGATCATCTGCGAGTGGCAGCCCACGCAGCCTTCCTTGATGTACACGTCGCGGCCTTCGAGCTGCAGCGCGGTGTAGGGCTTCATGCCGGCCACCGGTTCGTTGACCACGTCCTGGAAGAACAGCGGGACGATCTGCGTCAGGCCGCCGATGCTGACGGCGAACACCATCAGCAACGCCATCAGGCCGACGTTCTTTTCGACGATTTCGTGTTTCATCAGTGGGCTCCCTCAACCGAGTAAAGAGCTGCAGCTTCGAGTTCTTCCGGCTTGCTGGCGCGCACGGTCTGCCAGGTGTTCCAGGCCATCAGCAACATGCCGGTGAAGAAGATCGCGCCGCCGATCACCCGCACCACGAAGCCGGGATGGCTGGCCTCCAGCGCCTCGACGAAGGAGTAGGTGAGCGTGCCGTCGCTGTTCACCGCGCGCCACATCAGGCCCTGGGCGATGCCGTTGACCCACATCGAGGCGATGTACAGCACGGTGCCGATGGTGGCGAGCCAGAAGTGCGCGTTGATCAGGCCGATGCTGTGCATCTGCTCGCGGCCGAACACCTTGGGAATCATGTGGTACAGCGAGCCGATCGACACCATGGCGACCCAGCCGAGGGCGCCGGCGTGCACGTGGCCGATGGTCCAGTCGGTGTAGTGGGAGAGGGCGTTGACGGTCTTGATGGCCATCATCGGGCCTTCGAAGGTCGACATGCCGTAGAACGCCAGGGACACCACCAGAAAGCGCAGGATCGGGTCGGTGCGCAGCTTATGCCAGGCGCCCGAGAGGGTCATCATGCCGTTGATCATGCCGCCCCAGCTCGGTGCCAGCAGCACCAGGGACATCACCATACCGAGCGACTGCGCCCAGTCCGGCAGCGCGGTGTAGTGCAGGTGGTGCGGGCCGGCCCAGATGTACAGGGTGATCAGCGCCCAGAAGTGCACGATCGACAAGCGATACGAATACACCGGGCGCCCGGCCTGCTTGGGCACGAAGTAGTACATCATCCCCAGAAAGCCCGCGGTCAGGAAGAAACCCACGGCGTTGTGGCCGTACCACCACTGGATCATCGCGTCGGTGGCGCCTGCATACAGCGAGTAGGACTTGGTCAGGGTGACCGGCACTTCCAGGTTGTTGACCACGTGCAGCAGCGCCACGGTGAGGATAAAGCCGCCGAAGAACCAGTTGCCGACATAGATGTGGCTGACGTTGCGCTTGATGATGGTGCCGAAGAATACGATCGCGTAGCTGACCCAGACGATGGTGATCAGGATGTCGATCGGCCATTCCAGCTCGGCGTATTCCTTGCTGCTGGTGTAGCCCAGCGGCAGGGTGATGGCTGCCAGCAGGATCACCATTTGCCAGCCCCAGAAGGTGAAGGCCGCCAGCTTGGGCGCGAACAGCGTGGCCTGGGAGGTGCGCTGTACGGCATAGTAGCTGGTGGCGAACAGGGCGCAGCCGCCGAATGCGAAGATCACCGCGTTGGTGTGCAGGGGCCGCAGGCGGCCGAAGCTGGTCCACGGCAGGTCGAAGTTGAGCCACGGCCAGGCGAGCTGCGCTGCGATAAGCACGCCGAGCCCCATCCCGACTATGCCCCACACCACCGTCATGATGGCGAATTGGCGAACCACCTTGTAGTTATAGGCGGAACTGGTTGTTGTGTTCATGTCTGGGTTTCCATCCACGGTTATGGGCAGATCATCTGCAGCCCCCGCGCACGGACAAATCCGTACAGGAAAAAGGGCTTTTTTATGAGCGAGGCAAGCATGCGAGAAGGGCAACGAAGCGGTATTGACGCCGGTCAACAGGCACAGGAAAGCCAGGCGCCAGCGCTGCTCTGGGATCGGCCGGCGGGTGCCAGCCAGGGCACGCTGATCCTCGCCCACGGCGCCGGCGCGCCGATGGACAGCGACTTCATGAGCCTGATGGCGCAGAAGCTCGCCGCCCGCGGGCTGACGGTGGTGCGTTTCGAATTCGACTACATGGCCGCGCGCCGCCAGGACGGCAAGAAGCGCCCACCCAACCCCCAGGCCAAACTGCTCGACTGCTGGCGAACCGTGTATGCCGCCGTGCGACAGCAGGTCACGGGCCTGCTGGCCATCGGCGGCAAATCCATGGGCGGGCGCATGGCCAGTCTGCTGGCCGACGAACTGGGTGCTGACGGCCTGGTCTGCCTGGGTTATCCGTTCCACGCCATCGGCAAGGCCGACAAACCGCGTACCGCGCACCTGGCCGATCTGAAAACGCCGACCCTCATCGTGCAGGGCGAGCGCGACGCCATGGGCGATCGCCACACCGTGGCCGGTTATCAACTCTCGGCGGCCATCGAGCTGTGCTGGCTGACGGCAGGCGATCACGACCTCAAACCGTTGAAAGTGTCCGGCTACAGCCATGAACAGCACCTGGAGTCGGCGGCGGATGCGGTGGCGGCGTTTCTTAAAACCTGATCACGGTCTCTATTAGCATCACGGGGCAGCTACAAGGCAGAAACTGACATCGGTGCTTTACCTGTGGGAACGGGCGGGGACGCTCAGTCCATGCCCGTGATTTTTTCGCGGGCATGGCCCGCTCCCACAGATAATTACCAGTCCATAGGGTTCAGTTTGTAGGGTGGACGACGCCTCACCTACGCGGCCCGACCCGTCCACCGTTCTGCAATCGCAACGGTGGATGAAAAAAGCGTCATCCACCCTACGAGGCTAAGAAGCGCTGAAAGCAGGCCTGCATCGCAGCCCTGATCCACCTGGCTGGTTAACATCGGCAGTTGGGATTGGGAGGCAGGAAATCAGGGATGCATTACCGTGACGTGCTGCAGATTCACCGAAGCGCCAAACGCTTCAAACGCCTGGCGATGTGGGCAGCCATCCTGTTGTGCCTGATTATGCTGCTGGGCAAGAGCAAGTGGTACCTGGCGGGCGTGCCGGCGAACCCGGAATCCGTCGAGATGATGAGGGACTACGTACGCGGCGCAGGTGCCGATCCCGAGACGCTGATTCTCAGCGACCATCACGGTACCTGCGGCCGATTCAGTTATATCGGTAAAGACGGAAAGCGCACGGTGCCCATGGGGTTCGTCGCCATCCCAGGCCAGGGCGTGGCGCCAAGCGTGCTGGCGGATGAGTGGAACAAGAGCCGTTGCGTCGGGCCGCGGTCGGCGCCTTGATCGTTCAGGGTGCTTAAGCGGATAGGGCTCACGCAGAGCGCGGGAGCGATCAAATCTCTATGTGCTTGAAGCAGCTACAAGGCACAAGCAGCCGCCACTGATCCATTGTGGGAGCGGGCCATGCCCGCGAAAAATCACAGGCATGGACTAGGTGTCCCCGCCCGGTCCCACGTGAGAGCGGAACGGCCGTTCTCGCGAATGCGGATAGTGCCCACGCTCTGCGTGGGCGCCCAGCCTGTGGCGCTCCGCGCCATGATTGCAGGGCTCAGGAGACGGTGCATGAACGCAGAGCGTCCTGCCAGTGTGTTCCCACGCGGAGCGTGGGAACGATCAAAATAGATGACTCACTCAGTCAACCGCTCCCCACAATGCAGGCAATTCGCAGTCGCCGGGTCATGGTGGACGCCGGCCCGCTCGTCGATTCTGTGATGGGGCGACTCGCCACAATTGGGGCAGCTGTAACACTCCAGCAACTGATGCTGGCGATACAGATTAAGCAGGCCGCCGCCGATGATCACGGCCAGGGTGATTACCGCGAAGTCCGGAGCGCCAGAGATCGCCAGCACGAACAGGGCGATCACCAGCACGGCGAGCAGTGATTCCAGAAAGTCCACTTGGCCGCGCAGGCGGTTGTAAGCGTTCTGGTCCATGGCAGGCATCCTTGTTATCGGGTGGCCATTGCCAGTGTGGCTTCAGTTACGCGGCCCTGTGCCTAATGGAAAACAAATGAAGCAGTTTGCTTCACTCGGCTACGCTGCCCGGGCTTTCGGCAGCCTCGGCTTCCTGTTTCGCTCTGTCGGCCTTGCTGATGTATTTGGGCTTGCTGTTTTTCGGCGCCAGCTTGGCGTTGGCCTTTTTCGCGTGGGCTTCCAGCAACTGTTTGATCTTCTTGCGGCGATTCATGGGGCGACCTGCAGTGCGGTGATTGAGTTTCGTTTCAGCATGCGCTTTTCTTCAAGGCCATACCCTGGCTTGCCGGTGCCGTCAGCGCAAAGCCGAACTGCTGATAAAGGCGATAGGCCTCACCGTCAGCGATCAGGCTGACGTAAGCGGATTCTGGCACCTCGCGAGCGATGTAATCGCTGATCGCCGCCATGATCATCTTGCCCAGGCCACGGCCCTGATGGGCCGGCAGCACGGCGATATCCACCACCTGATAGAACGCGCCGCCATCACCGATCACCCGGCCCATGCCGACCGGCTCGCCGGCGCAAAGCACCTGTACGGCGAACAGGCTGTTGGGCAGCCCACGGCTCGCCGCCTCGATGGTCTTGGCGCTCAGCCCGGCTGCGCTGCGCAGATGGCGATAGGTTTCCACCGACGGAATGGCATGCACGATAGAGTAGGCGTGGGCGTTTTCGGTCATGGGAGAAACTCCTGAAATTACTGCAAT
>Ga0209371_1001153_pt1 | contig 19333 bp, 17 predicted proteins | sample AgamicAtAmrz_FD_187165 | JGI IMG/M metagenome (GOLD analysis project Ga0209371, IMG submission 187165) | Agave microbial communities from Guanajuato, Mexico - At.Am.rz (SPAdes) (version 2) | ecosystem: Host-associated > Plants > Roots > Rhizosphere | place: Guanajato, Mexico | collected 2012-06-07
CGGCCTCAACTCGACCGTAACGGCGACGCTTGCCGGCCAGATCGTGATGGAAGGCTTTCTCCGGCTCAGGATTCCGCACTGGGCAAGGCGACTTTTGACGCGCGGCCTCGCAATTATTCCGGTTGTGTTCGTAACCGCTATTTATGGTGAAAAAGGCACTGCGAACCTGCTCGTGCTGAGTCAGGTCGTTCTCTCCATGCAACTGCCCTTTGCCGTCATTCCACTGGTCCAATTCGTCACGAATCGCGAGAAAATGGGTAGTTTCGTCGTCTCCAGAAGCATCGCCATTCTATCCTGGATAGTTGCCGCCATCATCCTGGCGCTGAACTTCAAACTGCTCTACGACACCATCTTCGGTTGACGAATCATCTTGAACGCGCGAATCTCGCCCTGTGGACGATCACGGCAGTTAACTGACTCGTAATATTTGCCTAGATTTTGCCATGATTTGCCCTAGTTTGGGCCCACAGCAATCTGCAGGGTTCCTCACTTCATGGCCGAAAGTCCATTGCGCGTTCAATTTCCTGCAGAGGCTGCGATCCAGGCGCGGCCGCATCACGATTTTCATATTCCCTTTCTGCCGCGCTCCGCCCATCTTCGCCACCTGATCGCCATCGGTCTCGCAGGCACCGCCTCCTTCGGCCTGCTCGCCACCGTGCTCTATCCCTTGCTGGCGCGTCATACGATAGAACGGGCAACGCCGGTGCGCACCGCGCAGCTCGCGCTCTCTCAGCCAGCAATGCGCAAAGCCAGCCGGCTGGCGGCAAAACAGCGTTTCGACGGCGCTCGCTTTGCGCAGGTGGCCGAAAAACTATCCAGCGGCGAAACCCGCATTTTCACCTATCATCGCACGACACTGGTCTTCAAATCCGACGAAACCGCCCTAGCGCGTGACGGCGGCGGCGCTATCAATGCCTCCTACGGCGACGAGCGCGCCGACAATGTGGCATTTTCGCCGCCTTCGCTTTCCGATATCCGCCACGGCATCTATCCGCAGACCACGCATTACGATGCCGTGCGCCGCTCTCGCTTTCCGGTTCGCGGCGTGCCGCTGAACGTCAGCGTATCGCGTGCGACGACCGGCGAAGCCGGCCGTGAGTTCCACAGGCTCGTTTCCATGCCAAAGGACAAGCAGGATCTTCAGGATATCCTGGCGTCTGCGGGCCTCGGCAGCGACGCCGGCGACGAGCTGCAGCGTGCGCTGGAAACCGATACCGTTTCCCCCGGCGACAGCCTGGAACTCCTGCTTGAGAAAAAAGGCCCCAATGCCCGCCCGAAGCTGATCATGGCCCGCCTCAGCGGCGACAAGACGCCGGAGCGTGTCGTTGCCCGTGATGATGCCAATGGCTTTGTGCCGATGGCCAATGACAGGCTGTTTTCCACGCTCTACAGCGAGAGCCAGGCCGACGCTCCATCCTCGACGGAGGTTGCCGCGGTCGATTTGAAGGGTGTCGACGAGAGGGACGAGCGGGCAGTCAGCGACAAGCTCGAAAGAGCCGGCCTGACCAAGGAATATGCCTCGCAACTTATCAAGCTCGCCAAGGCCAAGGGCATTTCGCTCACCAGCACCGACGATGCTCCGGACAGCGTCGACCTGCTCTTCCGCAAGGCGGAAGACGGCCGGACCGAACTGATGTTCATCGAATTCCATGCCGACGGCGACACGCATCGTTTCTATCTGCATAAGAATGAAGGCGAAGGCCCCTCGGAATTCTACGACGAGAGCGGTCACTCGATCGCGAAGTCGCTCGTGCATCGGCCCGTGCCGAATGGTACGCTTGGTGACGGCTTTGCCTGGCGTATCCATCCCATTCTCGGCGTGAAGAAATTCCACAACGGCGTCGATTTCCGTGCGCCGATGGGAAGCCCCATCCAGGCCGCCGGCGACGGCGTCGTCGAAAAGATCTCCTGGGAAACCGGCTACGGCAAATATGTCCGCATCCGCCACGACGGCGGCTACGAGACCACCTATGCCCATATTTCGGCAACGCCGTCGGATCTGCGCGTCGGCCAGCGCGTCACCCAGGGCCAGGTCATCGCCTATGTCGGCTCGACGGGCTACTCCACCGGCCCGCATCTCTATTACGAGCTGCGCGTCAACGGACGTTACGAAAATCCGCTGACGGCGCAATTGCCCGCCGGCACCAATCTAACCGGCAAGTCGCTCGACAGCCTGCGCTCACAGGTCAACCACGTCGAGAACATCATGAGCTACCTCGACGTTCCGCCGGCCCGTGACAATCCCTCCGCCCCCTTCGCCAACTTCGAGCAGGGGCCGAGCTTCGGGCCGAATTCAGGATCGGACTTCGGGCCGAATTTGGGACCGGGCTTTGGACCGAGCCATTTCGGCGCGCCGTCTCCATAAGCCGGCCAGAAATCCGCACGAACGTCCTTCCCGATCCTTGCAAGCCCGGTTCCCGCTGGCGGCAATGGCGCCTCGACGACGAATGCGATAACAATCCTTCTATATTTCGCGATGGAGAAGATATCGCCGCGCACTATCTGACACGATGCCGGATATCCTCACATGGTAACCCGCAAGGAGCGGAAATTGGCGCGCAAGCCGTTGCCGGAACCAAAGCCCATGCTGCCGAATGAAAGCAGGCGTCTGCGCGCCGATGCGCGACGCAACTATGACAAGCTGATCGAAGTTGCAGCACAAGCTTTCGCCAGCCACGGCACCGCCGCCTCCCTGGAAGACATAGCTCGCCGCGCGGATGTCGGCATCGGCACGCTCTATCGCCATTTTCCGAGCCGGGAACACCTGGTGGAAGCGGTTTATCATCACGAAGTCGAAGCACTGTGCGATGCCGCCGAGGAACTTTCACGCGAGCGCCCACCGGATGAAGCTCTGGAGGAATGGATGCATCGCTTCGTCGGTTACATCGCGACGAAGCGGGGCATGGCCGACAGCCTCCGCATCCTTTTCAACAGCAATTCCAAGCTCTTCGCCGACAGTTACGGCAAGGTGCCGGTCGTGCTCGCAAGCCTCATCGACCGCGCAGTCGCCGCCGGCGCGATCCGCACCGACGTCGACAGCACGGACGTTCTGCAGGCACTTTCCGGCACCTATTCCATGCCCGATTCACCGGAATGGTACGACCGATCCCGCCGCCTCGTGCGTCTGCTGATGGATGGCCTACGCTGGGGGGCCTTGAAAACGCCAGGGTCGCAGGGGACCTGATAATCGGCAGGATGCTTCCTATATCCCCTTGAACTGAGATCGTCAGGCGAGTTTGGTTCTGCCGCAGAAGTCGCGGCAGAACCAAACTCTGCTGACTGCCATCAAAGCTGAGGAGAGCAGGAATGTCCGAAAGAGCAGTCAAGATCCCCGGTCCGGATCATCCGATAACGATCGAGGACAAGCAGGCCCATGTCATCGTCTCCGTCGCAGGCAAGGTTATCGCCGACACGCATGAGGCGTTGTCGCTCAAGGAAGCATCCTATCCGGCCGTCATCTATATCCCCCGCAGGGATGTCGACATGTCCTTGCTGGAAAGGACCAGCCACGAAACCTACTGTCCCTACAAGGGCGAATGCTCCTATTATAGCATTCCGGCCGGCGGCGAGCGTTCGGTGAACGCCATATGGACTTACGAAAATCCCTATGCATCCGTCAGCCGGATCAAGGATTACATGGCCTTCTATCCCGATCGCGTCGATTCCATCGATGTGAGAACTTAAAGAGCCAGGCCGCTCGCGGCGTCGAAGACATAGACCTGCTCCGGGTTCACCGAGACATTCAGCGGCTGCCCATAGCGCACCGGCGCCTCGCCATCGACAACAGCCGTCACCTGTTCGCCGGCAAGATCGAAGAGCACGTGCGTTTGGGCGCCTGTGGGCTCGACGAGCAGCGTCTGACCCGTAAGGGGCGAACCGGCACTTGCAAGGCTAAGATGCTCAGGCCTCAAACCAACCTTCACGCTCTGGCCCGCCTTCACCTTACGCTCTCCGGCGATGCGAATCGGCGTGCTGTCCTTCAGCCGCACAGCCGGCGCGCCATCGACGCCCTCGATCACGCCGTCGAGGAAATTCATGGCCGGCGAGCCAATGAAACCGGCGACGAAGAGATTGGCCGGCTTGCGATAAAGCTCGATCGGCGTGCCCTGTTGCTCAATCTTACCCTGATTGAGGACGACGATGCGGTCGGCAAGCGTCATCGCCTCGATCTGGTCATGGGTGACATAGATCGAAGTGGTCTGCACCTTCTGATGCAGCGCCTTGATTTCCGAACGCATCTGCACGCGCAGCTTCGCATCGAGATTGGAAAGCGGCTCGTCGAAGAGGAAGACGGCCGGGTTGCGCACGATGGCGCGGCCCATGGCGACGCGCTGGCGCTGCCCGCCGGAAAGCTGCGCCGGTTTACGGTCGAGCAGCTTGGTGAGATCGAGCATGCGCGCGGCTTCATTGACCCGCTGCTCGATCACCTGCTTGGTCTCGCCCGAGAGCTTCAGGTTGAAGCCCATATTCTCGGCGACCGTCATATGCGGATAGAGCGCGTAGGATTGAAAGACCATCGCGATGTTGCGCTCGCGCGGCGTCATCGCGTTGACAACTTGTCCGCCGATCGACACGTCGCCATCGGTGATTTCCTCCAACCCGGCGATCATCCGCAGAAGCGTGGACTTGCCGCAGCCGGAGGGGCCGACGAGCGCGATGAACTCTCCGTCCTCGATCGAAAGCGAGATATCGTGGATGACGGTCAGCGCCCCATAGGCCTTGTGGATGTTGTGCAGTTCGACGGATGCCATGTTGTTTGCGCTCCAGTAAGGCTCAGGATTTCACGGCGCCGGCGGTGAGGCCGGCAATGATGTGCTTCTGCGCCAGGAAGAAGACGATGACGGTGGGCAGGATGGTCAGCGTGATGAAAGCGAGCACCAGTTCCCATTCCGTGCCGAATTCGCCGCTATAGACCATCATGCCGAGCGGCCAGGGATAGATCGAATCCGAGTTCAGCATGATCAGCGGCAGAATGTAGCTGTTCCAACTGCCGACGAAGGAGATGATGCTGACGGTCGCGATGATCGGCCGCGAAAGCGGCAGCGAGATATGCCAGAAGAAGCGGATATAGCCGCAACCGTCGACAAAGGCCGCCTGGAACAATTCTTCCGGAAGGTTTCGAAAATAGTTCCGGAAGAGCAGGATGCTCATGCCGAGGCCGAACGCCACCTGCGGCAGCACCACGCCCCAATAGGTGTTGAGCAGGCCGAGATCGCGGATTCGGATGAAGAGCGGCAGGATGGCTGTGGCGGCCGGAAACATCAGACCGATGAGAAAATAGTTCAGCAGGAAGTTCGAGCCGAAGAATTTCACATGCGCGAAGGCGAAGGCCGCCATGGCCGATACCGACAGTGTCAGGAACACGGTGAGAACGGCGATGATCAGCGAATTCATCATCTGCCGCCAGTAGCGGTCGCCAAACAGAATGCCGGTATAATTCTCGAAATGCCACTCGGCCGGTAGGCCGAAGGGATTGGTACGGAGATCGCCGAGCGTCTTGAAGCCGCCGAGCGCGGTCGTCAGCAGCGGGATCAGCACGATCGCGGCAATGATCGTCAGTGACACATAGAGATAGATCTTCGTGCCGGTGGTCAGTCGAACGGATGAGGCCAGATCAGTCATTGCGCATAAATATCCGTTTGTAGCCGAAGGCGAGGGTGACGCAGATCACGAACAGCACGACGCCGACGGCGCTGCCGAGGCCGACCTGCATGCGGGTGACACCGAAATTGTAGAGGAAGGTCACCATCGTCTGGGTCGAATTGAACGGGCCGCCGCCGGTGAGCGGCATGATCATGTCGAAGAGCTGCAGCGATCCCACGACGGCGAAGAAGACGGAAAGACGCAGCGTCGAGCCAAGCAGTGGCAGCGTCACGTAGCGGAACTTCTGCCAGCCGGTGGCACCGTCGATCTCGGCCGCTTCCAGCACACTTTTGTCGAGCGACTGCATGCCAGCGATGAACAGCATCATGTGAAAGCCGAAATATTTCCACACGATCACGCCGAGCACGGCGTACATCGCGAGATCCTTGTCGGCGAGCACATAGGGTGTCGGAGTGCCGAGGAAATGTGCGATCGCGGCAAACAGGCCGTAGTCGCCGTCATAGACGAAGCGCCAGATCAGACCGGCGGCCACTTCGGCCAGCACGTAAGGCAGGAAGAAGATCAACCGGAAAAGAACGACGCCGCGAATGCGATGCGCCAGCATCGTCGCCAGCCAAATGGCAAGCGGCACCTGGATCGCGATCGACACGACGATGATCAGAGCATTGTTCTTGAGCGACGTCAGGAAAGCGCCATTCTTGAACAGCACCTGGAAATTGCGCAGACCCACGAATTCGGTCGGCGGACCATAGCCGTTCCAGCGATAGAGGCTGTACCAGGCCGCTTCCCCCATCGGCAGGATGACGAAGATGGTGAAGAGCAGCAAAGCCGGCGGCAGAAATAGCAGGATGACGGGCAAGCGGCCGCGCGCGGCTGGCGATTTTCGCTTCGCTGCGACCTTCGTTCTTGCGACGGAGGGCATGGCGGTCGTGGCGCTGACATCGGTCATGGGCAGTCTCGACAGTTGCAGTTCAAAGAAAAACCGGCGCCGGCACAAGGGAGAGGCCGGCGCCAGAAGGCACTAGAGCTGATCCTGCTCGAAGGCGTCCTGGACCTGCTGCGCGCCATCCTTCGGCGTGATCTGGCCGGAGACGATGCCGACAGCCACATCGTTGACGACGCGGCCGACCGAGGGGCCGAGATCCTGGTCAAAGAAATTCTGATGCCAGGTCGAATGCGCGAGCTGGTCGGCTGCTTCGTGCATCAGCGGACCCTTCACGCCATCTTCGGCGCCGACGGCGACTGGGATGATCATGCCGGCCTGTGCCATGGTGCGCTCGTTTTCGGCATTGGTGAGGTAAGCGAGGAAATCGAGTGCCTCGGGCGGGGCCTTCTTCGTAACCGCCCAGCCATTCAGGCCGCCGAGCGTGTCTGTGGGAAGACCGGCGCCGCCGGTTACGGCCGGGAAGGCAAAGCGGCCGATATTGTCATCCGCCAGGCCCTTGCCGTCGCCGGCATTGGTGCGCTGGTTGGCAACCGTATTTTCGAAGCCGAGGATCATCGCAGCCTTACCGTCGCCGAAAACGCCGAGCGCCTGCGGCCAGGTGGTGCCGAGATAGCCGGGCTGGAAGGGTTCGAGCTTGCCGAGCTCGGCAAGCTGCTCGCCGGCCTTGATGATCGCCGGATCGTTGAAACCGTTGCCTTTCCCGTTTTTGGCGTCGTTGAAGACCTGCTGACCGCCGTCACGCATCACCAGATAGCTCCAGTAGAAATGGATCGGCCACTTCTCGCCGCCGCCGCCGGCGATCGGCGCGATACCGGCAGCCTTGATCTTCTTGACCGCGGCCAGATAATCGTCCCACGTCTTGATGGCACTGGCATCGACACCGGCCTTGGCGAACAGGGCTTTGTTGTAGAAGAAGGAAACCGTGCCGAGCTTATAGGGTACTGCGCTGATCTTGTTATCGAAGGTCAGGCCCTTGACGGCTGCCTGATTGTAGCTCTTCAGCCAGGCGCCATCCTTGGCGTTCATCGCCGCGGTCAGGTCGAGCAGCGTGCCGGTCTGCTGCTGCTGCTTCAGCACGCCACCGCCCCAGCTGAAGAAGAAATCGGGAGCGTCCTTCGATTGCAGCAATGTCGGCAGCTTCGCCTTGAACGCCTCGTTGGCCAGGAACTGCATCTCGATCTTTGTGCCGGGATGCTTGGCCTCATACTGATCCGCGATCTTGCGCCAGACGGCGACATAGATCGGATCGGTTTCCAGATGCAGCCATTTGACGACGGTGTCGGCAGCAGCGCCCGTCGCGCCAGCGAGAATCGCCAGGCCGGTCGTAGCGGCGACAGCCGCGATGCGAAGGGCTTTGGCCCCACGTAGATGGATCATGATTTTCTCCTCCCAAGGGAACCAAGAGCCTCAAATATTTTTTCCCTTATGCGGAATAATTCAACGGAGCTTTGCTGAAATGTCAACCGTCATTGCTAAATTTTTGGCAGATCGCCTGCGAAATGGCTTGACATTGGGCAATGGCCATAGGCTATTTAATTCGCACTCCGTTAAAAATACCAGGCCGCAGCCGAGCGGGTCCGTCATTCGGCGCCATTCTCATGAAAACAGCAGATCCCGAGCTTATGCGGGCGATAAACCGCTTCAATGTGCTGGATACGATCCGGCGGGCGGGCTCCATTGCACGTATCGAAATCAGCGACCGCACCCAGCTTTCGACGACCACAGTCTCGGCAATCACGGCCTCGCTGCTGGATGACGGGCTGATCCTGGCCCGCACCGAAGGCGACCTGCGCGAGGCGGCCAGCCGCGGCCGGCCCCGCGTCATGCTGGAGCTCAACCCGGATGCCGCGCGCGTCGTCGGTGCGAAAATCGCCGCCAATCGCATGGTCTTTGTCGTGACGGACTTTTGCGGCGAGGTTCTCTCGACGCTGACACTGGCGCTGCGTGTCGACCGGCAGCCGATCGGCGTCATTGCCGATCTCCTGGAGGATGGCGTGCGCCGCTGCGTCGTCGATGCCAATCTGGCGCTCGACGAGATCGATTCCGTCTGCCTCGGCCTGCCCGGCGTCGTCGAGCATCGTACCGGCCATGTCCGCACCAGCCCTATCTTCCGAGAAGCCGGCGTCGATTTCGCCAAGGAAATGTCGGAGCGGCTGGGCGTGACCACCATCGTCGAAAGCGATGCACATGCCATCACGCTCGCGCACCACTGGTTCGGCAAGGCACGAGACCTGGATGACATGGTGCTGGTGTCGCTGGAACAGACGCTGGGGCTCGGCGTGCTGCATGGCGGCCAGCTCTTTCGCGGCGCCGGCGGCCTCAGCCACAATCTCGGCGATCTCGTCCTAGGCATGGGACCACAGGGCATCATTCGTCTGGCAAGCCTTGCTGGCGAAAGCGCCATTCTCGGCGACCAGCCAAGCGGCCGTTTTGCCGAAGCCATCCGCCTCGGCCGCGGAATGGCGCATGCCAAGACGCTGATAGATGCCGAGGACAACACGCTCATCAGCGCGGCCATTCGTGCCGGCGAGGCCTGCGGCATGGCGCTCGCCAACATCGTCACGCTGTTTGCCCCGCCGCGGGTCATTCTCGTGGGTTCGAGCCTGGCGCTCGGACAGCCCTTCCTCGAGAGCCTGCGGGAGGCCTATTCGCTGGCCATCCCGCCATCGATCAGGGGCGTCACCGAGTTGGTTTTCGACCAGTCCACCGACGAGACCTGGGCGCAAGGTGCGGCGGTCGTGGCACTGCGCGAACTCTACGAATCGCCCTGGGGAACGACGGGGCCGGCACCGGCTCTCTGATTTCGCAGGGCAGCAAAGACAATTCATCTGGAGGAAATCTATGAACAAGGTCGGCATCGGCATCATCGGCTGCGGAAATATTTCCGGCGCCTATCTCACCGCCATGAAATCCTTTCCCATTCTCGACATCAAAGGCGTTGCCGACCTCAATCGCGACCTCGCCGAGGCAAAAGCCATCGAATTCGGTCTGAAGGCGGTCGACATCGCCGACCTGCTGGCGGACCCATCGATCGAGATCATCGTCAACCTGACCATTCCGAAGGCGCATGTCGCCGTCGGTCTGCAGGCGCTGGATGCCGGCAAGCACACCTACTCGGAAAAGCCGCTCGGCATCAATTTCGCCGAAGGCAAGAAGCTCGCCGATGCCGCTGCCGCCAAAGGGCTGCGGATCGGCGCCGCGCCCGACACATTCCTCGGCGGCGGCCACCAGACGGCGCGCGCCATCATCGACGAAGGGGCGATCGGCATCCCCGTGGGCGGCACCGCCACCTTCATGTGCCCGGGGCACGAACGCTGGCATCCGAATCCGGCTTTCTATTATGAAGTCGGCGGCGGCCCGATGCTCGATATGGGCCCTTATTACATCACCGATCTCGTCAACCTGCTCGGCCCCGTCTCGCAGGTCGCCGGCTTTTCGGTGACGCCACGCAAGGAGCGCATCATCACCAGCGAGCCGCGTAACGGCGAGCACATCCCCGTGCATGTGCCGACGCATGTCGCCGGCGTCATGGCCTTTGTGAGTGGCGCCGTCGTCCAGATCGGCATGAGCTTCGACGTCGCCGGCCACAAGCATGTGCCGCTCGAAGTCTACGGCACCGAAGGCACGCTGATCGTGCCCGATCCCAACCGGTTCGGCGGCCCGGTGGAGTTTCTGAAGAAGGGCGGCGAATTTGCCGAGCGCGAGATCACCGCGCCCTATGCCGACGGCAATTACCGTTCGCTCGGTGTCGCCGACATGGCGCATGCCATCCGCTCGAACCGTCCGCACCGCGCCAATGGCAGCCTGGCGCTGCATGTGCTCGAAGTCATGGAAGCCTTCCAGACGGCTTCCGATACGGGCCGTACGGTCGCCATCACGACGCAAACGGAGCGTCCCGCCCCTCTGTCCGAATCCCTGGTGGACGGGCAGATCGGCCGCTAATCAAGTAATTTCAGGAGGATCATCATGCGTGAAGCACTTATTGTCTGGGGCGGCTGGAGCGGCCATGAACCCCAGGAATGCGCCCACATCATCCGCGACATGCTGGAAGAGGACGGCTTCAAGGTCTATCTCGAAAACAGCACCGAGGCCTTCGCCGATCCCTCGGTCCACGATCTCAGCCTGATCGTGCCGATCGTCACCATGTCGAAGATCGAGAAGGAAGAGGTGAAGAACCTCGCCGATGCGATCGAAAGCGGCGTCGGCATAGCCGGCTATCATGGCGGTGCTGGCGATAGTTTCCGCGAAAGCGTCGAATATCAGTTCATCATCGGCGGCCAGTGGGTCGCCCATCCCGGCAACATCATCGACTATACGGTCAATATCACGCGGCCGGACGATCCGATCATGGAGGGGATCACCGATTTCCCCTACACGTCGGAGCAATATTACATGCATGTCGACCCGTCGAACGAGGTGTTGGCGACCACCACTTTCACCGGCGACCATGCCTATTGGATCGACGGCGTCGTCATGCCGGTCGCATGGAAGCGCAAATACGGCAAGGGCCGCGTCTTCTATTCCTCGCTCGGCCACCAGGCCAAGGAATTCGACGTGCCGCAGATGAAGACCATCTTCCGTCGCGGCGCCAACTGGGCCGCGCGCTAAGCCCCGTCTGTTGCGAAAATTGCCGCTCCTCAAATGCTTGAGGGGCGGTTCTGCATCGGCAAACCCGATGATGGCGCGATTCGCGCGCACGGCGGTTTTCATCGTTTCGAGCAAATGATGAGCAGGCGGGACCACCGTGAACGGAGCTTGGGCAGGGACTTCCATCCCGCATCCTGCAGCCAACTATCAACCGCCCTTATCTCCTCACCTCGACGTAGCAGGTCCTGCCTCACATTCCGTGCCAGGCTTCGCTCCCCATTTTGATCGTACGACTGTCAGCACGAGCGACCAGGCTCCGTTCGGCCCCAATGCGCGTGGACGCATCGGAAGATGCGTCAGCCTCCATTTGCAATTCCGATCAATTGCTTACCAGATTGATAATAAATCGCTAAAACACATCCGAGACAGGATTCATGAAGCGAAACTGAAACGCGGTCAGTTTTCGTTTGACATTCCTTTATCTTCATTTATCGTCATTCTTGTTTCGGTTTTCGCGTGAGGGATGCAAATCGAAACAAGGGGAGGAATAATTGTCCGAAAATCAGATCAATACGGAAAACGGCTTGGTTTGCGGCATCGGCCGCACCGCCACTGACGTCGTGCGGCGCAATTCTTGCCGGCGCGATATTTCCGCAAACGGATCGGCACAATCCACCTCCCGACAACCATAATCTCAGCAATGGACACCGCCCGGCGACGGCATTTCCGGACGGATCAGTCTCTTCGCGATCCTCGCGGCAGCATCGATATGCGGCGCATGGAAGGAATCTATCGTGCTTGAACTCAGGGGCGTATCGAAGTCTGTCGGCGGCGAAACGCATATTGCAGAAACGAATCTGACGCTGCAGCGCGGCACGCTGAACGTGCTCTTGGGGCCGACGCTGTCTGGCAAGACGTCGCTGATGCGGCTGATGGCCGGCCTCGACAAGCCGACCACGGGCACGATCCATGTCGATGGCAAGGATGTAACCGGTCAGCCGGTGCAGCGTCGCAACGTCGCCATGGTCTACCAGCAATTCATCAACTATCCCGCCATGACCGTCTACGACAACATCGCCTCGCCGATGCGATTGAGCGGCAAGAGTGCCGCTATCATCGACCAGGAAGTGAAAAAGGCTGCCGACCTTCTGCGTCTCGGCCCCTTCCTTGATCGCCTGCCGTTGAGCCTCTCTGGCGGTCAGCAGCAGCGCACGGCGCTTGCGCGCGCCATCGTCAAGAATGCCGGCTTGGTTCTGCTGGACGAGCCGCTTGCCAATCTCGACTACAAGCTGCGCGAGGAACTGCGGGCCGAACTGCCAAAGATTTTTGCCGAATCCGGTGCGATTTTCGTCTACGCAACCACAGAACCGTCCGAAGCCCTGCTTCTCGGCGGCAATACCGCGACCCTGGCGGAAGGCCGCATCACGCAATTCGGACCGACGATCGATGTCTTCCGCAATCCCCGGGACCTGATTACCGCCACCACCTTTGCCGATCCGCCGCTCAACACGATCACGCTCGACAAGCGCGGCCGCGAATTCGCGCTTGATGGCAATATACGCCTGCCCGTACCAAAAGGTTTGGAAGACCGACCGGATGGCCGCTACACGATCGCCTTTCAGCCGCATCATCTCGCGCTCGCGCCGCAGACGCCGGAAGCAGTCGCCGCCCCGGCGCGTGTCATGGTGACCGAGATCACCGGCTCGGAGAGCTTCATCCATATCGATTTTGCCGGTCAGCGCTGGGTGATGCTGACCCAGGGTGTGCAGGATATCGATGTCGACGATGCGATCGATGTCTATATCGATCCGCGCCACATCATGGTCTTCGACACCGATGGTGCCGCCGTCACTCCCGCCCTGCAACAAGCCGCCTGAGGAGGGACCATGGCCCGCATCGATCTCGACCACATCAGGCACGCTTACAACGACCACCCCAAATCCGACGCCGACTATGCGCTGAAGGAAGTGAACCACAGCTGGGAGGACGGCAGCGCCTATGCGCTGCTCGGCCCTTCCGGCTGCGGCAAGACCACGCTTCTCAACATCGTTTCCGGTCTGGTGCAGGCTTCCGAAGGCCGCATCCTGTTCGATGGCAAGGACGTGACACGGCTGTCGACCCAGGAGCGCAACATTGCGCAGGTCTTCCAGTTCCCCGTCGTCTACGACACGATGACCGTCTACGACAATCTCGCCTTCCCGCTGCGCAACCGGCACGTTCCGGAAGCCGAGGTCAAGCGCAAGGTCGATGAAATCATCGAGATGATCGGCCTTTCCGACAGTGCCCATCGCAAGGCGCGCGGCCTGACGGCCGATGCCAAACAGAAGATCTCGCTCGGCCGCGGCCTCGTGCGCTCGGATGTGAACGCCATCCTGTTCGACGAACCGCTGACCGTCATCGACCCGCATATGAAGTGGGTGCTGCGCTCGCAGCTGAAGCAGCTCCACCGCCGCTTCGGCTTCACCATGGTCTATGTCACCCACGACCAGACGGAGGCGCTGACCTTCGCCGACAAGGTGGTGGTCATGTACAATGGCGAAGTGGTGCAGATCGGCACGCCGAACGATCTCTTCGAGCGCCCGCGCCATACTTTCGTCGGTTATTTCATCGGTTCGCCCGGCATGAACGTCATGCCTGTCGAAATCGAAGGCAGCAGCGCGCGCATCGGCAACCGCACGATCGCGCTGCCCGGCGCGCCTAAAGAAAAGCGAGCCGGCCGTTCCGAACTCGGCATCCGCCCCGAATTCGTCCGCATCGGCCGCGAGGGCATGCCCGCTACCGTCACCAAGGTCGAGGATCTCGGGCGCCGCAAGGTGGTCCGCGCCAAGCTCGACGGCCAAGACATCGTCGCCGTCATCGGCGAGGACCAGACGGTGCCGGCCGAGCCGCACATCGCCTTCGATCCCGCCGGCATCAATATCTACGCCGACTCCTGGCGCATCGAGATGGGAGCCTGACGATGGAGAAGACCTGGAACAACAAAGCCTGGTTCATGCTCATTCCGGTTCTGCTGCTCGTCGGCTTTTCCGCCGTCATTCCGCTGATGACCGTCGTGAACTATTCGGTGCAGGACACCTTCGGAAACAATCAATTCTTCTGGGCGGGCACGCAGTGGTTCGAAGAGATCCTCCATTCCGGGCGTTTCTGGGATTCGATGATCCGCAACCTGATCTTCTCCTTCGTCATCCTGGCGATCGAAGTGCCGCTCGGCATCTTCATCGCGCTCAATATGCCGAAGAAGGGCATCGGCGTTCCCGTCTGCCTGGTGCTGATGGCCTTGCCGCTGCTGATCCCTTGGAATGTCGTCGGCACGATCTGGCAGGTCTTCGGCCGCAGCGACATTGGCTTGATGGGCTATGTTCTCGTCAATCTCGGCATCGACTACAATTACGTCTCCGATCCGGCGGACGCCTGGGCGACGATCATCATCATGGACGTCTGGCACTGGACGAGCCTCGTCGTGCTGCTCTGCTATGCCGGCCTTGCCTCCATTCCAGATGCCTTCTATCAGGCGGCCAAGATCGACGGCGCCTCGCGCTGGTCCGTCTTCCGCTATATCCAGCTGCCGAAGATGAACCGCGTGTTGCTGATCGCCGTGCTGCTGCGCTTCATGGATAGTTTCATGATCTACACCGAACCCTTCGTCGTGACAGGCGGCGGCCCCGGCAATTCCACCACCTTCCTGTCGATCGATCTCGTGAAGATGGCGCTTGGCCAGTTCGACCTCGGCCCTGCCGCAGCCATGTCGCTGATCTACTTCCTGATCGTGCTGCTGCTCTCCTGGGTCTTCTACACCGTCATGACCAATTACGATGCGGGAGCGAGCCGATGAGCGGCAAACCTCTATCCACCACGGCCGATGCCGCCGCGATGCACAAGATGGCCGCTTCCGATGCCGCGGCAAATGCGACTGTTGCGACGGGCACGCAGGTTGCCCGCCGTCACGGCGAAAAAGGGCGGTGGGCGTGGCTGGTGCCGACGATCTACATCATCTTCCTGCTGTTGCCGATCTACTGGCTCGTCAATATGAGCTTCAAGACCAATGAGGAGATCGTCAGCGGCCTGACGCTCTACCCGCATCAGCCGACGCTGCGCAACTACGCGATCATCTTCACCGATCCGTCCTGGTACAAGGGCTACATCAATTCGATCACCTATGTCGTCATGAACATGGTGATCTCGGTCGCCTGTGCCCTTCCCGCAGCCTATGCCTTCTCGCGCTACCGCTTCCTCGGCGACAAGCACGTCTTCTTCTGGCTGCTGACCAACCGCATGGCGCCGCCGGCGGTCTTTGCGCTGCCTTTTTTCCAGCTCTATTCGGCCTTCGGACTGATCGATACTCATATCGCCGTGGCGCTGGCGCATTGCCTGTTCAACGTGCCGCTGGCGGTCTGGATCCTCGAAGGCTTCATGTCCGGCGTGCCGAAGGAGATCGACGAGACGGCCTACATCGACGGCTACTCATTCCCACGCTTCTTCATCAAGATCTTCATTCCACTGATCGCAAGCGGCATCGGCGTCGCCGCCTTCTTCTGCTTCATGTTCTCCTGGGTGGAGCTGCTGATCGCCCGCACCTTGACCACCACCGATGCCAAGCCGATCGCCGCCATCATGACGCGCACCGTCTCGGCCGCCGGCATGGATTGGGGCCTGCTTGCCGCCGCCGGCGTGCTGACCTTGGTCCCCGGCGCGCTCGTCATCTATTTCGTCCGCAACTACATCGCCAAGGGCTTCGCGCTCGGCCGCGTCTAAAAGGAAACCGCCATGAATACAGACTTTTCCTGGATGGCCTGGACGCTGCCGACGGCGCTGTTTTTCGCGGCGATCCTGCTGCTGCTGATCGGCATGGCTGTGTGGGAGTATGTTTCGCCCGGCGGCCATCCGCGTCTCGGCATTCTGCGCTTCGAAACGACGCGCGGCGACCGGCTGTTCATTTCGCTGCTCGGCGCCGCTTTCATCCATCTCGCCTGGCTGGGCCTGGGAGGCCCCAGCCTTTGGTGGGCTCTTGCTCTTTCCGTGATCTACGCTATCGGCGTCTTCCGTTTGGTCTGACACGGAAATTCAACCCGTTACCGCCCCGTTGTCCATCCGGTCATGCGGAGCAGTAAGGCAAATCGATACAGATGGCCGGAAATCCGGCTGGCTGACAATGCACTCGCAACCTGTAGGGAGGAATATATGCGACGGCATCTCTTGACGACAACGGCAGTTGCCTTGCTGGCCCTGGCCGGCACGGCGCACGCCGGCATGAACGAAGCCAAGACATTCCTGGACAAGGAGATCGGCGATCTCTCGACGCTCTCGCGCGCCGACCAGGAAAAGGAAATGCAGTGGTTCATCGATGCGGCCAAGCCTTTCCAGGGCATGGAAATCAAGGTCGTGTCGGAAACCCTGACGACGCACCAGTATGAATCGCAGGTTCTCGCCCCGGCCTTCACCGCCATAACAGGCATCAAGGTCACTCACGACGTCATCCAGGAAGGCGACGTCGTCGAGAAGATCCAGACCCAGATGCAGACCGGCCAGAACCTTTATGACGGCTGGGTGAACGATTCCGACCTCATCGGCACGCATTGGCGCTACAAGCAGGTTCGTAACCTGACCGACTGGATGGCTGGCGAGGGCAAAGACGTCACCAATCCGGGCATCGACATCGCCGATTTCATCGGCACCAGTTTTACGACTGCTCCCGACAAGAAACTCTATCAGCTCCCCGACCAGCAGTTCGCCAACCTCTACTGGTTCCGTTACGACTGGTTCAACGACCCGAAGAACAAGGCCGATTTCAAGGCCAAGTATGGCTACGAGCTCGGCGTGCCGGTCAACTGGTCGGCCTATGAGGATATCGCCCAGTTCTTCACCGGTCGCGATGTCGACGGCAAGAAGGTCTTCGGCCATATGGACTATGGCAAGAAGGACCCGTCGCTCGGCTGGCGCTTCACCGATGCCTGGCTTTCCATGGCCGGCAACGGCGACAAGGGCCTGCCGAACGGTCTGCCGGTTGATGAATGGGGCATCAAGGTCGATGCCAATTCGCGCCCTGTCGGCTCCTGTGTCGCCCGCGGCGGCGACACCAACGGCCCGGCTGCGGTCTATTCGATCCAGAAATATCTCGACTGGTTGAAGGCCTATGCTCCGGCGGAAGCGCAAGGCATGACCTTCTCGGAATCCGGCCCGGTTCCGGCCCAGGGCAATATCGCCCAGCAGATCTTCTGGTACACGGCCTTCACCGCCGACATGGTCAAGCCCGGCCTGCCGGTCATGAATTCGGATGGCACGCCGAAGTGGCGCATGGCGCCGTCTCCGCACGGCGTCTACTGGAAGGACGGCATGAAGCTCGGCTATCAGGACGTCGGCTCCTGGACGCTGATGAAGTCGACCCCCGTCGATCGCGCCAAGGCCGCATGGCTCTATGCGCAGTTCGTCACCTCGAAGACGGTGGACGTGAAGAAGAGCCATGTCGGCCTCACCTTCATCCGCGAATCCACCATCCGCGACAAGAGCTTCACCAAGCGCGCGCCGGAACTCGGCGGTCTGATCGAGTTCTACCGCTCGCCGGCCCGCGTGCAGTGGTCGCCGACCGGCACGAACGTTCCTGACTATCCGAAGCTCGCACAGCTCTGGTGGCAGGCGATCGGCGATGCCGCTTCCGGTGCCAAGGATGCGCAAGGAGCCATGGATGCACTTTGCGCCGATCAGGAACGCGTCATGCAGCGCCTGGAACGCGCCGGCGTTCAGGGCGACATCGGCCCGAAGCTCGCCGAAGAGCACGATCTTGCCTACTGGAACGCCGATGCCGTGAAGAACGGCCATCTCGCTCCGCAGCTGAAGATCGCCAACGAAAAAGAAAAGCCGATCACCGTCAATTATGACGAACTGGTCAAGAGCTGGGCCGACGCGAAGAAATAAGCAACCGCACTTGGAGATGCGGCGGTGCCGGGGTCTGAAAGGACCCCGGCATTTTTTATTGTTTCAGAGCTCCAGCACGGCCTTTGTCAAAAACGACGCCGCATGGAAGCGCTTGGTATAGTGGGCCGCAAATCAAAATCAACTGAACCCGGATCCGCCAGCTGTCATATACTTGACACATTCCGTCTACGCGCAAACTATCCTTATCCGGGTCAAGACTTTGACGCCTGTTTGAAATCGTTGATGCAATGAGTTGATTTCCAGAATTTCATAAAGGAGAACGGAGTGGAAAATAGATATATAGGGCGCCTGACATTCGTGATCGGCCTTGCGTCCGCCTTGCCGGCTTTGGCCGCCGATCTGCCGGCCGCCATGCCCGACGACAATCTCAATGCCGTTCTTTGGGATCAGACCTCGGTGGAGGCGCAGGCCAACGCGCTTGGTGCCTATGCGCTCGGCCGCATCAGGCTCGACGAAGCGCTGGCCGATAAGAACTGGACCGCAGCTCCGGTTGAGCAGACAGGTAATTTCCAGGACTTTCCACCCGCCATCATCCTCGATGTCGACGACACCATCCTTAACACCTCGCCCTATCAGGCGCGTAACATCACGACGGGTACAAGCTTCAAGCCTGAAACCTGGACCCAATATGTCAATGCCCAGCAGGACAAGCCGATTCCCGGCGCGGTGGAATTTACCCAATATGCAGCGTCAATAGGCGTGAAGGTCTTCTACGTGACCAACCGCACCGCCGACGAGGAAGGACCGACCGTTGAAGAAATGAAGCGCCTCGGTTTTCCGATGGGCGACAATGTCGACACTTTCCTGAGCGCCAAGGAGCAGCCCGACTGGGGTTCGGCCAAGGGCACGCGCCGCGCCTTCATCGCCAAGAACTATCGCATTCTCCTGATGTTCGGCGACAATTTCGGCGACTTCACCGACGACTACAAAGGAACCGTCGAGGAGCGGCAGAAGGTGTTCGAGGCCAACAAGGCGCATTTCGGCCACGACTGGATCGCCATCGCAAATCCGACCTATGGCTCGTTCGAAAGCGCACCCTACAAGGGCGATTACAAGCTGCCGCCGGAAGAACAGCGCAGGATGAAGCAGGATGCACTGAAGCCCTGGGATGGGAAGTAGACATTGGCAGTAGAAGTTGAGGGGGGTATAGCCTCTCCCGTTACAGTGAAGTCTCCGATAAGCTTCAATCACCCCTTCCGCTTCAACTTCGCCGCACCTTCCTCCACCAGCCGCTGCGCTGCCTCGGCGACCGTGATCTTGCCGAAG
>Ga0209371_1001154_pt1 | contig 19324 bp, 17 predicted proteins | sample AgamicAtAmrz_FD_187165 | JGI IMG/M metagenome (GOLD analysis project Ga0209371, IMG submission 187165) | Agave microbial communities from Guanajuato, Mexico - At.Am.rz (SPAdes) (version 2) | ecosystem: Host-associated > Plants > Roots > Rhizosphere | place: Guanajato, Mexico | collected 2012-06-07
GTATGGCTGCCGGCCTGGTCGTTGTGATGACGTGCGCTCTCACCGATGGGGCAGGCACATGGGTGGCGCCCGTCACTTTGCTGATGCTTGTCGGCGGGATATGCCTTGGCGGTTTGAACGGCTACCTTATCGAGCGTTTGAAGGTTCATTCCGTAATCTTTACTTTTGGAATGTTGTCCATTCTCCAAGGCCTTATATTTACCTACACGGATAGCACGGTAGGATCAGCGCCGCTGGTTCTAAAATCGCTCGCCAATGATCAGTTCTTTGGCATTCCGAATTCGGCCATTTTATTAGCAGTGGTCGCGCTCCTTGCTCACTGTCTGCTTACTCATAGTCGCTTCGGATATCACCTGATGGCGGCTGGCGGCAGCCCTCAAAACGCTGCGCGAGCAGGAGTGAACGTTTTCAGGCTTCGCATATTGGCATTCGCCCTATCGGGACTCAGTGCCGCTGTGGCCGGACTCCTGCTCGCGGGTAGGCTAGGGACCGGTTATCCACTGGCTGGATCTGGACTGGAGTTAGACGCAGTGGTGGCGGTAGTGCTTGGTGGTACGGCGCTGATGGGGGGACGGGGTAGTGTTCTGAATTCTGTAGGAGGAGTTCTGACGCTTACAGTGATCTCCAACGCCCTCAACCTGCTCGAGATCTCGTCATTTGTACAAATGTTTCTCAAGGGAGCGATCGTTGTACTCGCTATCCTTGCTAACCGCGCGAGGCAGAACCAGTAATGAACGCACGGCCCAGTAGGAATAATATCATGCCGTTCCCGGTGCTTCCGTCACGCCACGGAATATTCGTCGTCCTTGTCGCAGTATACATTGTCGCTGTAATCAGTTCGAGTGCATTCCTAAATCCAACCTACGTCTTCAATATGGTCCGGCAAGCAGCGCCCGTGGGTATAGCCGCTATCGGCGTGACGTATGTTATGATCTTGGGAGAAGTAGACCTTTCTGTGGGGGCGATTATCTCTGCGTCGGTCGTTGTCGCCGCGGGTATTATGAATGGCGATCCCAGCAACGTACCACTCGCGATAGCGATGACTTGTGTGCTCGGTATGTCGATTGGCGCGTTCAACGGAATCCTCGTAGCGTACGGCAGGGTCTCTTCCTTCATTCTGACGCTCGGTACCGGATTAGCAGTCACCGGGCTGACCCAGGTTTACTCAGGTGGAACGGCTACGGGTATTGTCGCTCCGGGTTTCCGAGAGTTCTTCAATGCTCGGTTGTTGGGAACGATACCGGTGTTGGCTCTGGTGTTCCTAGTTCTCGCCCTCGTCGGAGCAGTATATCAGCGCAACAGCGTCTTTGGCCGACGGCTGTTCCTCTGCGGAAGCAATCGCATGGCAGCAAACCTCTCCGGTCTTCCCGTCCGCCGCACCTTGCTCAGCGCCTATGTTCTTTCAGGCCTTTTCGGCGCGCTAGCTGGATTGGCTCTTTTGGCACGGTCTGGTGTATCAGGCACGATGGCGGGGCAGGGTTTGGAATTTCAGGCTCTCGCAGCTGTGGTGCTTGGAGGAACAACATTCGACGGCGGCCGAGGCGGCGTCGGTGGTACGGTTGCCGGCTGTTTCGTCTTGTTGATCGCGTTCAACCTGGTGAACGTTGCGGGACTTTCATTCTACGCACAGCTCATCGTCATGGGGGCTATTATCATCGCGGCTTCTAGCGTGCACGGCCACTTTGCTGCGCGCTCCGCACACTGACTAGAATAATAGGGGAAACGACAATGTCCGTATCAGGATCACTCAAGGGAATTGCTGTCGGTTTGCTGATCGCCGTATCATTAACCGCGGCGGCGGCGAAGGCTCAGGAGGCAAGTGACGAAGACACATTGGCCGCACAGATTGTTGATACGACACGGTTTAAAAAAGCCGCGCCCTATAAAATTGGCGTCTCTGCTGGGTATCTGACGAGTTCCTGGCCCGTGTTCAATCGGCAATATATGCTTTGGGCTGCGGACAAGCACAAAGATGTCGTTGAATCAGTGGTTGTTACGGACGCCAATTTTAGTCCTACGAAGCAGGTCGCCGACATTGAAGACCTCCTTCGTCAAGGCATCGACCTTCTGATCTATTGGGCAGTGGACGAAAAGTCACTTGCCAGCACCCTTCAACGGGCCGAAGACAACGGCGTCCCCACTGTCAACGCTTTCGGAGGGCTTAACGCCTTACCCGGAACGACCTCTAACGCTTACATCAGTCAGTTCTTGCTCGGTAAGGAGGTCGCCGAACGACTTGTCTCGGACATAGGTGGAAAGGGGAAGATCGTCGCAATCCTCCCAATTCCCGGCACCCAAGCCGCCGCCGATCAGCTAAGCGGCTTACAGTCAGTCCTTGAGTTGCACCCGGACGTAGAGCTTCTGAATACGTCATATGGTGAGTATAACCGGGCTAAAGCGAAGCAGGTTATGGAAAATCTCCTCCAACGGTACCCTACGATCGACGGAGTTTTTTCTCCTTCCGGGCACATGAACATCGGCATAGCCGAAGCGATCGAGGAATCAGGGCGCCTTAGTGACATCAAAATGTCGCCGGGCGACGAACTCAACGGTTGGCTTAAATGGGTCGTAAAGAACAACACCTCCGGGGCGGTAACTTTCCCTCCTCGCGTTGGCTTTGTCACCGTTGAGCTGGGTCTGAAAATTCTGAGTGGGGAGCCTGTCCCGCGCGGCCAGCGCATCCCTTCCGAATACATCTCTCCTGAAGCTGCAGTGAGCTATGTCAATAACGCTGCGTCTGATGATTCTTGGGCTGGTCCATTGCCAACGGAGTTTATGCCGAAATGATCGAGTCCACTCTTGCCTCCGTACCGATGATGACGCACTCGCTGCTGAGCGTTGAGGGGCTCACGAAGAAGTACCAGGGCGTCGTCGCATTGAACGACGTAAACTTTACTGCTGAACAAGGCGAAATTCATGCGTTGGTCGGTGCTAACGGCGCCGGCAAATCCACGCTGATGAATATCCTTTCTGGTGCAACAGCGCCTACTGAAGGCGCGCTAAAGATAGCCGGAACAGTCGTGAACTTTTCCTCGCCCGCAGACGCAAAAGCAGCGGGTGTAGCCACCGTGTACCAAGAGTTTAGTCTGGTGCCCCAGCTATCTGTGGCACGCAATATCTATCTTGGGCGCGAGCCAGTCAAACCTTGGGGTGCTGTCGACGAAAAGCGTCTTATTAGTGACACCCAGCGCCTTCTTGCTGAGCATCAGATCGAACTCGATCCGATGCAGGAAGTATCGGAGTTAACGGTCGCGCAGCAGCAGATGGTTGAGATCGCACGAGCGCTCTCAGTTTCGTCCCGAATCTTGATTCTTGACGAGCCTTCGGCGGTCCTTTCACTCGCCGAGCAGGAAAAGCTGTTTAAGATCATGCTCGCCCTTCGAGAGAAAGGTGTTCTGATCCTATACGTCTCTCATCGCTTGGAGGAGATCATTGCGATGGCTGACCGCCTAACCGTTCTCAGGAATGGGAAGCTGGTTTCTACTCATGATGTCGCAGGCTTAAAGGTGTCAGACATTGTGACTATGATGGTTGGCGGTGAGGCGGAACGTGTCCGGCACGCGAAAACGATTGAGCCAGATGCAAGGTCTTACAATATCCATTACCGGACCGGCCGTGGAGACTCTTCCCTTGTTGTTAGAGCCGGCGAGCTCGTCGGGCTAGCCGGGCTTGTCGGCGCTGGGCGAACGACGTTCGCGCGGGCTTTGGCGGGCGCTAGGATCCCTGGAGCGACTGTGAAGATCCTGGTCGATGGACAGATTCAAAGCTTCCATACCCCGGAGGAAGCACTAAAGAACGGAGTGGTGTACCTAACCGAGGACCGGAAGAAAGATGGTATTTTCGCGAACCTTAGTTTGGTAACGAATGCAAGTGCGTCATCCCTGATTTCGGTTAGCTCGCTTGGGTTTTTGCGACATCGCAAAGAGCACAGCGACGCCAGTGACGTGTTGAAACGCCTTCGGTTGGTTGCGCGGGATTTGCAGGTTCCGATTTCCACGCTGAGCGGCGGCAATCAGCAAAAGGTTATCTTCGGCCGAGCAATTCTCACGATGCCGAAGCTACTGGTTTGCGATGAGCCCACCCGCGGCGTCGATGTAGGCGCGAAGGCAGAAATCCACGCAATTCTTCGAGAGATGGCGGAGCGTGGCTGCGTCGTAGTCATCATTTCCTCAGAAATTGACGAACTGCTCGTTACGAGTACGAGAATCGTGGTTATGCGCGACTATCAGTTCCTCCAGGAGTTTAGCTCCTCCGAGGTTACTGAGCGCGAGATACTTGAGGTCGCGTCAAGCGGTCGCGCAGTGGAAATTTCTTCTGCACCCGCAGCTTAACTCTTACAAAACGGGGAGCATGTCATGAAACTGTCACGCAGGAATTTCTCGATCGCAATCGGTGTCATGTTGGCAGCTGCCGAATCAAAATCGGCGCTTGCCACGGGCTCAGATGAGGCGTCGGTAGCTGGTCAGATGGTAAGCACCACAAAATTCATGAAAAAAGGGCCTTTCAAGATCGGTGTGTCATGTGGCTGGCTCGCTGCATCTTGGGTCGTTTACAGCCGTCAGTATATTCTGTGGGCCGCCGAGGATCACAAGGCAGACGTCGAAGCTGTCGTCTTTACTGATGCAGCATTCAATCCTGGTAAACAGGTGTCGGACATTGAGGACCTTTTGCGCCAGGATATTGACCTGCTCATCTATTGGGCCGTTGATGATAAGTCGGTTGCCGACGTTCTCAAGCGTGCGGTTGAGCAGGGCGTTCCGACGATCAATGCATACGGCAGTTTCGTCAATGCTCCCGGAACGATTTCAAACGCCGTCGTGAGTCAACGACGACACGGGGAAATTGTTGCGCGCCACCTTATGGAGGACCTTGGCGGCCAAGGAAAAATCATTGCAATTCTCCCAATCGCCGGCACAGTTGCCTCCAACGACTTGCTCGAAGGATTGGATTTGGTGCTCAAGGAGAATCCAAATGTCGAGTTGCTCAATGTTTCTTATGGCGACTACAATAGATCTAAGGCCAAGCAGGTCGCTGAGAACCTGTTGCAACGGTACCCTGATCTCAACGGAATTTTTTCGCCCTCCGGGAACCAGTCACTTGGTATCGTGGAAGCGATCGACGAAGCCGGGCGCATGGCCGACGTGAAGATGTCCCCGAGCGACGAGTTGAACGGATGGGTAAAATGGGTGGTTGAGAACAAGCAAGGCGGTATCGTAACGTATCCCCCGATTGTCGGAAAGGTGGCGTTTGACTTGGGTATCAAGGTACTCAAAGGCGAACCCGTTCCACGTGGCGAGTTTTACGAGCCGGTATACTATTCTCCCTCCGAAGCCGACAAACTTTACCGTGCTGATCTGCCTGAGGACGCTTGGCCGGGACCGCTTCCGGCAGCCTTTCTTCCCAAGTGACCGCGCGGGGCAGGCTCCGCATGGAGCCTGCCCCTGGACCGTGATCACTTTTACTCCAATCACGCCTATCGCTCGTGAATTGACGACGAGCTAGGAAAAGCGCGTCCGCGCAAGATGATTGTGGTGTCTCCAAATGGTGGCAGCATTGACACTTTGCGCTTGCGTTTTCTCGCTATTTGATAGTATCAAAGGCTATTGAATATAGTAAAAGCGGGAGGTCGCCTATGAGCGTTGGAAGCACCGGCAAAGTGCGAGTCATTGACAGTGCTGGAGAGTGCCCTGAACTGCCCATCGTCGTCGGGCCGGGAAGCGCCAAGGCCGTCATTTGGCCCGGTAACGGGGCGAAGTGGAGGTCCTTCAATATTGTCGACCTTGAGTGTGGCTCGCGCACGGTTGATCTGCAGCACCCCTCAGACTGCGTGTATTACGTCGATCGTGGAGCCGGGATCATCAGCGATCTCTCTAATGGAGAGACGGTGGTTTTGGAGGAAGGAACTATGCTGCACATCGACAAGGGAGACCGCTACCGCATCGAAGCCACCGCTGGCGATGGTCTCCTGCTAATCGGTGGCCCTTGTCCTGCTGATCAATCTCTTTACGCCGACATAAAGGAAGTGGTCTAACGCCATGGCAATTCGCTCATTCCACCGTGACAACCCATCAATGCGTCTCCCACTTATCTCGAAAGACGCTAGATTTGTAATCTGGCCTGGTACCGGTGCCTGGGTCGCGAACCTGAACTACGTACGTCTTGAGGCGGGAGAGGCAAACAAGCCACATATCCATACCGAATCCGAGGACACGATTTTTATCCTTGAGGGTGAGGGGACGATCCATGATTACACGAATGAGATCGCCCTGCCATTTCACGCGGGTTGCGTCGTGCATGTTCCGGTTGGAGTGAAGCATGCGGTGGCTGCTGATCGTGGCAAAGGAATTGTGAGCGTCGGTGGCCCTAGCCCTGCGGATCTCCCACTGCTCAGGGCAGTTGGCGCCCTTTCCGACGATGCGCGGCCGCCAGCATGACGTACCTCGTTGCCGCAGTTCAATTTATGGCAAAGCTTGGGCGCGCTGAGGAAAACAGAGCGCACATCTTGGAGGCCATTGGTGATGCTGCTCGACGGGGTGCCAAGGTCGTTGTGCTCCCAGAACTAGCCGTGTCGGGATACACGCTTGATGCTCGCGTGCTTCAGGCTTCGGCAGAGGAGATCGATGGTCCGACACTGGCGTCTTGGACCAATGCCGCTCGAAAGTACGGACTGGTCATTGCGGGTGGCTTTTGTGAGATCTTCGAAGGAAAGCTATATAACTCCGCACTACTAGTCGGTCCTGATGGCCTGATGTTGCATTACCGCAAGCTCCACCTTTTTGATCGCGAGAAGCTTGTTTTTACGCCTGGCGACAAAGGTCTGAGCGTGGTGCAAACGCCATTCGGTCGTATTGGAGTGTGCGTATGTTATGATCTCCGATTTGTGGAGGTTATGCGGGCGTTAGCTCTGTCGGGGGCGGATCTTGTAGCAGTGCCGACTGCTTGGGTAGCCGGTTTCGACAAAGTCAGCCGCGATGGCGATGGTTTTATCGGGCAGGCTCGCGGGGCCATTGTACAGGCAAATCTCAATCAGACATTTGTTGTTTGCGCATCGCAATCGCATTCGAGTGGAGATGTTAGATTTTTGGGCTCTTCCCTCATTGCGGACCCCTACGGTGTTGTGCTGGGCGGGCCAGCGCACGAGGAAGCCGACGTTACCGTTCTCGCCGAGATCGACCTGTCGAAGGTGAGCCTTGCCCAGTCGCGGAGCGAATTGATTAAGCCCCGTTCGGACCGTCGCACCGACGTCTACACGCTAACGCTAAATGAGCGGCCTCTTTGATTACCAAGATTCAACATTTATCGCGAGAAGGACAGCACCGATGAAAATCACAGATATGAGCCACTTGATGAATGTTCATACCCCCGGCTGGGTGGGCTACGCTGGTAACAAGATGTACTATGCGCAGAACCTTCAAACCATTCACATCGTGGCACAGCGCATCGATTCGGCGCTACACGTAGGCACGCATATCGATGGCGCGATGCATGGCACCGACGGCATGGGGGATATGGCGTCTTATCCGCTTGATTTCCTAGTGGGCCCGGGCGCTGTCGTGGATGTGTCGGCGCACATGGATGATTGGGCTGTTATTACGCCCGAGATGATCGAAAGCGCTCCTGTTGAAGTGAAGGACGGCGATATCCTCATCATTCATACCGGTTGGCACCGGTATTGGGAGGGGAAGCCCCAGCAAGACTTGGTCAAGTATTTTTGCATGCATCCAGGCGGCAAGCAGGAACTGCTGGATTGGATGCTCAAGAAAAAAATCAAGTGGTTCGGCATCGACTGCGGTTCCGGTGATCATGCGATGAACACAACCATTCGCAGAATGCGCCCGGATCTCGCTCGCCAATTTGAAGAGAAGGTTGGAATGAGCTGCGACGAGTTCTTCGGCAAGAACAGTTACACTCATAAACGGTCCGGTCGCAAGGTCGTTGAAGACTACTTTCCGTTTCACTCACAGGCGTTCCAGGAGGGTTTGATCCATGCAGAAAATCTTGGGGGCGACATTGAGCTGCTTCTGAACCAACGCGGTATTATCGGCGCATTTCCATGGCGGTACGAGGGGCTTGAAGCTTGCCCGTGTCGGATTGTTTGCTTCCAGGGTGTCGAAGAGAATGTCGAAGCAGTCGGCGATGTTGCAAAGGCAATCTTCGGTCCTCGGCAAATCCCATCAGGGATGATGTCGGGGGGACCCGACGGTCGGTAGGAGGCTCACGTGCTCATTGGCGCAAGTGAATTGAGGACAATGACGCCTGCTCAACACGGTGTGTACGACGCCATTGCGTCTGGACCGCGTAAGGATGTCCCTCTCCCGTTCCTCGCTATGTTGGATGTACCGCATCTGGCGGATTCGATCCAGTCGGTTGGATCCGCCATCCGGTTTTCCGGCAGCCTTAGTGACGAATACCGCGAGGTGGCTATCCTTTCAGCTGCCGCGGCATTTGGCTCAGGATACGAGTGGAACTACCACGAAAAAATCGCTCTCGAACTTGGTATGGGACCAGAGTGGATCCAGGCTTGCCGCTCGGGCGACACATCAGCGATAGAAGATGCGTCCGTAAAGGGCATCATTGAGCTCTGCTGGGGTGCCGTAAGAGACCGCAAAGTCCCACTCGATGCCTTAGCGAGTTTGACGCGGTTGATCGGCAGAAGCGGCGCAAGTGAGGTTGTGGCAATCTCGGGTTACTATCCGCTGCTGGCGTTGTTTCTGTCTGCTGGAGAGCTGGATACGGAGATCCGGCCAGTCCAAGCAGCCGAGCCTGGCTAAAGGCCAAAATGCGAAGCGGCGGCCTCCGATTTCGTTCCTATGAACAGATCGCCACCGTTTGGAGGCCGGCCCTGCCGAAGCGAGTTTAGCAATAAGCAGGGCGGTCTCCAACCACGCAGCTCCATTTCTGCAAAGGCTTGCGGTAAGTGGTTGAGATGAATCCTACAAGCGCTACGATCGACTCTAACACTTGATCTACGCGCGAAACGCTGATACCAAATTTAATTTGATTAAACGGTTTGACTATAGTCAAAATCCGCGCAAGGGAGGCTTCAAGTGGCGTTAACGATGACGGGCCAAGTTGATCTTACTGCGGCGCGTCCGCAAGTCTGGAATGCATTAAATGACCCCGAAGTCCTAAGGGCATGTATACCCGGTTGTGAAGCCCTAGAGAAGACTGACGACACGCATTTTAGTGCGCGCACGAAAGTCGCAATCGGGCCAATCAAAGCAACCTTTTCGGGAAGTGTTGAGCTTTCCGACATCGACGCACCGAATGGCTACAAAATCGTCGGCGAAGGACGGGGAGGGATCGCGGGCAGCGCCAAAGCCGGTGCCAGTGTCCGCTTGGAGGACGGGCCAAATGGAGGCACCTGCTTGTTCTATGAAGTTGATGCGCAAGTGGGCGGCAGAATTGCGCAGCTCGGAGCTCGACTCATCAACGGCGTCGCGAAATCGTATGCCGACCAGTTTTTCAACAACTTCGCGCAGGAGCTTAGCCGCTAAGCCTGCCGGACAGCAATCCTTCAATACCAATAATGGGGAGCAATATGATGGATAAGCATGAGAGACAGACATTCAAAAAGGTCCGCGTCGCGGGCGTGCAGGCCGAACCTGTGTTCCTTGATCTCGATGGCACTACGAATAAGGCGATCAGCCTGATAGAGCAGGCAGCTGCTGGTGGGGCCGATTTGATTGGGTTTCCCGAGGCCTTTATCCCTACTTTTCCGAACTGGTATGAAACCATCGGGGAGGGAGCCCAAGCGCGAAATTTCGACAAAGAACTGTTCAAGCACTCCGTCGAAGTGCCAGGCGATCACATCCAGGCGATCGCCGATGCGTGCCGCAAGGGAAACATCAACGCCGTTGTAGGTATTAACGAACGCTTGAACGGTACTACAGGAACTATGTACAACACCCAGGTGCACATCACACGGGATGGCACGATCGCCGGAAAGCACCAGAAATACGTACCGACAAGCGGCGAGCGACAAGTTCATGGTCCAGGGAAAACGGGGTCCTACAACGCTTTCAAAACCGATTTTGGGACCGTGTCCGGAATGATCTGCGGAGAAAACTCCAACCCATTAGGACAGTATGCCGCCGCTCAGCATTATCCAGTTGTGCACGTCTCCTCCTGGCCACTTTACTTCCATCCCTACTTCCCAATGCACCACGCGATTACGACCGCGTCGGCCGGGCTTGCATATTCGCTGAAGTGCTTCGTTGTAAACGCAGTCTCCCGCATTCCGACGACCTACATCGATGCGGTCGCCAACACATCAGAAGCCAGGCAGTTTCTGGAAGAGCAAAGAAAACTGAAGAAGGGCGCGGTGATTGTCGATTGTCTGGGTCGCATTCTCGTCGACGGTTCTGGGCAGGATGAGGAAGTCCTCTTTGCTGATATAGATCTCGAAGACGTCATTGTTCCAAAGTTGGTCATCGACTTTGCAGGGCATTACAACCGTCCCGACATCTTTGCTCCCCTGTTCGCGCAAAATTGAGAACGGGCCAACCGAAGGATCAGTAAGGCGAGACAACGCCGTGCTGATCCATTGGAGAGCGCCGATCAATCCTGTGCGTATCGGCTATTTCGCATCGGCAGGCTCGAGACGAATGTAAGTTTCGAAATTTCTACGGTAGCGAAATTAATCAGATTAAAAATGTTTTGACACTAGTTAAACCAAGGGGTATCTTTAGGGATACCATAAATCGGGAGCAAAGCGATGTCCTCTAGTCAGTTGAAGAGCCACCCTTCCACGTTTCGGCAACCCGAGACCAGGATGTACGCGCCGGCGGCCATTCCGGATTTCGAGGCGCTTCGCAATGCGTGGCACCCCGTGGCGTTCGCGGCGGATGTCAAGGACGCCCCGTATTCGGCTAGGCTTTTGAGCGAGCAAATCGTTATCTGGCGTGACTCCAAGGGCGGGGTCAACGCAATGGCAGACTTGTGTATTCATCGTGGCACCGCACTTTCAATCGGCAGAGTTATTGGTGACGAAATCATGTGTCCCTACCACGGATGGCGTTACAAGGGTGACGGTCGATGCAGCGCGATCCCGCAACGCGATGATCCGCGCAACGTCCCCTCGAAAGCCAAGGTTGACGCTTACAACTGTCAGGAGCGCTATGGGCTTATCTGGGTCGCAATGGGCGAACCAAAGTTCCCCCTCCCAGAAGTGCCTGAGATGGAAGCGGCAGAATACAATCATGTATCCGCGGGTCCTTACGACTGGCTTTCTGACTCGTCCCGGCAGGTCGAGAACTTTACAGATTTCGCTCACTTCCCTTGGGTTCACGAGGGTCTCTTGGGCGACCCCAACCGCACCGTAGTGGACAAATACACTGTCGAAGTGGTCAACAATGTGCTCCACTATACTTACGACCGGCCTGAGGTGAATAATACGGAAGAGTTTCCGGTCTTTGGAGGCTTCGATGATCGTGACGCCCCAATTAGGCACTCGCGTTACGAGTTGCACGCGCCTTACACCATCGTTCTGCGCCATACTTGGAGCGGCAACGATAACGAAATGGTCCACATCTTCACGTCGCAGCCCATCGATAAGGAAAAGTCGCGAGGATACATTCGCACTGCGCGAAACTATGCTCATGACCAAGACCCTCAAGTGATGATTGAGTTCACCAACGTGATCTTCGAACAGGATCGAAATATCGTTGAGAGCCAGCGGCCTGAACACGTTCCTTTCGATTTGGCTGACGAACTCCATCTCGATTTCGATAAAGTTGCCGTTAATTATCGAAAAACAATGCGCGAGGTGGGGTTCGCAAAGAAAAACCCGGAAGGCGCTGAGGATACTGCGTCGTAACAAGACACAGGAAGAGTCGAATGGTTGAAACCATTGGCTCTTCCTCCTAACAGATGTGGGCAGAAGTGAAGACGATCCTGACCGAGTATCAAGACGAACTTACACTCGTTGCAAAGGAAGAGATCTGTGCCGGAGTAGTTTCGCTACGCCTTCGTCGCAGGGACGGGGCTGATCTCCCCCATTGGGCCGCAGGCGCCCATATCGACCTTCAGCTTGGTAATGGCTGCACCAGACAATATTCGTTGTGCGGTGATCCAGCCGTTACCAATGAGTTCCGCGTGTGTGTGTTGAATGAACAGGCAAGCCGCGGCGGGTCCCGATACGTGCATGAAAAACTCTCTGTCGGTGACGCCGTCACGATCAAGGGACCGCGAAACAATTTCACTTTTGCTCCTGCGCGCCGCTATCTCTTCATAGCGGGTGGGATAGGTATTACGCCAATCTACGCTATGGTGGCCGCTGCCCAGAAGCTCGGAGCAGACTGGCATCTCGCCTATGGCGGGCGAAGCCGAAGCTCAATGGCTTTTCTCGACGAGTTGGTAGCCTACGGTGCCAATGTCACCATCTCAGCGGCCGACGAGGGAACGATTATTGATCTTGACCACTGGTTGAAGACTCCGCACGCCGACACGCTCGTCTACTGTTGCGGGCCGGAAGGGCTGATGAGCGCTGTAGAAGACCGTTGCGCATCTTGGCCCGGCGGAGCGTTGCACCTTGAGCGCTTTAAACCGATTACCATCGCAGATGGTGTTGACGGCGCCTTCGACGTGGAGCTACGCCGATCGGGTGTGACTGTGAGCGTTCCAGCCGATAAGTCGATACTGAAAGCCATTCAGGATAGTGGCATGATCGTACCCTGCTCATGCGAGGAAGGTACGTGTGGTACCTGCGAAACGAATGTCATTGAAGGTACCCCGGATCACAGGGATTCCGTGCTAAGCGAGTCCGAGAAAGAGTCCGGACGGGTTATCATGATTTGCGTGTCCCGTTGCAAAAGCGAGAAACTCGTCCTCGACCTGTAGGGGCTGGCTTTCTAACCTGGGCGAAACACTCGCTGAGTTTACACGCGCTGGAGCGCGAAATGTCGTTTGTCTCGACGAATGACGGCGTGTGTTTTAATCTTTGCGAGGCAAGAGAATACGGTTCAAGACAGATTGACTACGTTTAATGTGAATGATACACTTTAATCATATTAAAAAATATCCTAGGCCTTCCAGACGGGCTTTGGGCGGGAGCTGCCCTAGAGCCGGTCTTGAAAGCGAAACCAGGCGCAGATTTCTGCGTCTCTTTAGCAGCATGAAAAGGGAGAACGGTATGCGTAAGGATGAGGGCGGGAAGTCTCTGCAGGACCTTATTTCCGAAAAAAAAGACATCGTTAAATATTTTTACAATGACACCGTAGCACCTCATTTTCGTGCGCGCACAAGCCTCTTGTCTTCGGTGATCCCACAGGAATACACCAACTGGCGAGAGGAGCAACGCGCTTGGCGCGAGACTGCCTATTTCTTCAATCAGTCTCATCACATGCCGGTAATGACCCTAAAGGGCCGGGACACTCACAAGTTGCTATCGAAGTTGAGCATTAATGATATCACGGATTTTGGCGTCGGGAGGGCGAAGCAATTCATCAGTGCAACCCCCCGAGGCCATCTAATCAGTGACTGCATTACCTACAGGCACGCAGAAGACTCGTTCGAGATGATAAGCGGTATGCCTGTTCTCAACTGGGTGAATTACAATGTAGAGTCGAGCGGCTATGACATTGAAGTTGTTCGCGACGCGGCGACGGCTTACAACAAGACAGGCCGCCGCCTGAGATATCGCTTCCAACTTGAAGGTCCCAATGCGGCGAAGATCTTTGATGAGGTCGTCGAAGGTGGCGCCCCTGAGATTGGGTTCTTCCGAACAGCCACGGTTCGGATTCGCGGCCATGAGGTTCTCGTACTTAGGCACGGCATGTCCGGTCATCTTGGTGTCGAACTTTCCGGTCCCTACGAGGACCTCGAAGTCATCCAGACTGCGTTCCTGGAGGCGGGCGAAAAGTATGGGATGCGACAGGGCGGGCTGAAATCCTACTTTAGCACCGTCTACGAATCTGGATGGTTTCCTTTCATGTTGCCCGGAATTTTCACTGGCGACGAACTCGCTGGCTACCGTGAATGGCTATCCGCCGATAGCTGGGAAGCAAACGCCCAGCTAGGGGGAAGCTTCTATTCAGAGAATATCGAGGACTACTACATAACGCCGTGGGACGTAGGGTACGGTCGACTGCTGAAATTCAATCATGACTTCGTTGGCCGGGCTGCGCTGGAAGAGAAAGCGAAAATGCCACAGCGTAGTCGCGTCACGCTTGTGTGGAACAAGGAGGACGTCCTGAAGATCTTTGGCTCGCAGATTGGCGACGGGCCACGTTATAAGTCTCTCGAATTTCCTGTTACGAATATTGGATGGCCGCACTACGATATCGTCCGAACTAGCGATGGGCGTGCGGCTGGGCTTTCGGCGCATTGTGGCTACAGCGCCAATGAACGAGAGGCGTTGTCACTTGCGATGGTTGCCAAGGAGTTTGCCGAGCCAGGTACCGAACTCGTTCTGACCTGGGGTGAGGTTAATGGTGGTTCCCGGAAGGCGCATGTCGAACGGCATGAGCAAATCGATATCCGTGTGACGGTCGCGCCGGCGCCCTACACCGCCATCGCGCGTGAGAAGCGCGCTGCGCCGTCGGTCGCCCACGCCACGGCGTAGTCCATCGACGCCGGTTTTCTGCTGTATCAACGTTCCAGCACTGCTATGCCGTTCAATCGTTAGGACGGCATAGGAGCGCCTCGTCGTCATGGAAGAATCATGGAAACATCACCCACCTATCTACTAACCCTCCAGGCACAAGATCGTGTCGGGATCGTAGCGGGCGTTAGCGACTTCCTCGCCCAGCGAGACGGTTTCATCTTGGACAGCCAGCAATATGCTGACCTCGAAACAGGAAGGTTCTTCTTACGTTTAGAGTTCACTGCGGCTGGGCCACGCTTCCCGGAGACAGGGGCGGGTGGCTTGAGCGAAGAGTTTCGTCCGAGGGCGGACGCTCTTGGTTTGGATTGGTCTTTGACCGATAAGAGTGTCAGGCTCCGGGTCATGATTGCTGTTTCGAAGGGCGGCCATTGTCTAAATGACCTTCTATACAGATGGTCGACTGGCGACCTGCCCATCGACATCGTCGGCGTTATTGGCAACCATGAAAGCCTACGTGCTCTGACAGAATGGCACGGAGTGCCGTTCCATTATCTACCCGTGAATAACGAAAACCGGCAGTCGCAAGAACAGCAGATTCTGGCGCTAATGAGCCAGACTGGTGCGGATATTCTGGTTCTCGCCCGGTACATGCAGGTATTGTCAAACGAACTCACGCAGTCGCTCTCGGGGCGATGCATTAATATCCATCATAGTTTCCTGCCCGCCTTCAAAGGCGCGCAGCCGTATCACAGAGCCCATGAGCGAGGGGTCAAGCTGATCGGGGCCACAGCACATTTCGTGACGGCAGATCTGGACGAAGGGCCTATCATTGAGCAGGCGGTTGAGCCCGTCGACCACCGCGCGACGGTCGATGTGATGATCCGGATCGGACGTCACACGGAAGCTGCTGTCTTGTCGAAAGCGGTACGAGCAGCGGCTGAGCGCCGCATCTTCCTAAACGGCAAGAAGAGCGTTGTATTCCGCTAGGAGGTCCCCGCACGCCGGGATCGCCCGCGCAGGTCTGCAGATCTGAGGCGGCACGTACTCATTGCAGGACCCGGGTACGTCGATGGTTTCGTCGTATTCGTCCGTAGTGGTTCCGGATAAAAAGGAAGGGACACATGGAAAAGACAGAGAGCGCTGGTGAAACGAAAGTCACGCAAGCGACGCTTGTCAAAAAGGCAGCGCAGAATTTAGATTACAAGCCTGCGGATGTATCCCCCCAACGGCGAGTACAGCGCTCGTATTCCATCCGGCTGTGGGCTGTTCGTCATTCAAGATTGCTTGAATGGTTCTATTCAAAATTTGCCGATGCATTCCTCCTGCTGCATCCACTATGGCGGGTGATCGGCTACGGCAAGGTCGAGCGCCCGGTTACGTTTATCGAAAGACGTGTAAAGGGCTTGATGTTCGACTGCCGAATGTGCGGGCAGTGCATCTTATCGTCTACCGGTATGTCTTGCCCGATGAACTGTCCAAAACAACTTCGCAACGGTCCCTGTGGTGGGGTCCGCGCAAATGGCAACTGCGAGGTTGAGCCGGACATGCCATGTGTTTGGGTAAAGGCCTGGGAAGGATCGCGCAATATGGTGCACGGCGATAAAATCCTTTCCGTTCAGCCGCCCGTTGACCAATCAATTCGTGAGACCTCGGCATGGCTTCGCGTAACAGCGCAGGCTGCGGAGGCTGCAAAAAAGGGGCAGACGTCCCAATAAGAGTTCGGTCAATTGACGGAGAAAATTCATGAGTAACGGCCTGCCACAACGAGTAGAGGGGTTATCCGCAGTTGATGCCGGCTCGTGCGAGTTGGAACCCGGATATAGCTCTCGCGGTCGTCTGGAACGGGTACTGCGTGGTGGAGAGTTCGCCGTGACGACTGAACTCAATCCCCCGGATAGCGCCAATCCGGAGGACGTATACAATCGTGCGCAGATCTTCGACGGGTGGGTTGACGGGATAAACGCAGTCGATGCTTCTGGCGCTAATTGTCACATGTCGTCAGTCGCAATATGCGCATTGCTAACGCGTTTGGGCTACTCCCCGATAATGCAGATTGCCTGTCGCGACAAAAACCGCATAGCCATTCAAGGTGATGTTCTGGGCGCAGCCGCAATGGGTGTTGACAACGTTCTCTGTCTAACCGGTGACGGAGTACAAGCCGGAGATCAGCCCGGGGCCAAACCGGTGTTCGATTTGGATTCCATGTCCCTTCTAAACATGATCAGGATCATGCGTGACAATGGGAAATTTCTATCAGGCAGAAAGTTGACGACATCGCCGCGGCTGTTCCTAGGAGCAGCAGTGAATCCTTTTGCCCCGCCTTTCAAGTTCAGGCCGGTTCATCTTGGCAAAAAGATCGCCGCAGGCGCTCAGTTCATCCAAACTCAATATTGCTTCGATGTGCCGATGTTTCGGTCATTCATGGGCCAGGCTCGCGATCTCGGATTGACAGAGCAAGCCTTTATTTTGGTCGGTGTGGGTCCACTAGCGTCCGCAAAAACGGCTAGGTGGATCAGAGCTAATGTGCCCGGTATTCATATTCCGGATTCTGTAATCCATCGACTAGAGGGAGCCGCTGATCAGAAAAAGGAAGGAAAACAAATTTGCATCGACATAATCAACGAGGTCAAAGAAATCCCTGGTGTTTCTGGTGTTCACGTCATGGCGTACAGGCAGGAGGAGTTTGTGTGCGAAATCGTTGAGGAGTCCGGTGTCCTCAAGGGGCGCGCGCCATTTCGTACTTCAGAACGTGATACGCGCTACTAGGGTCTGTTGCATCCGCTGTGAATTTGTATCGAAACGTGGGAATTGGTGGGAGCGTGAATGATGACTAGTGGCTTGAATAACAGGCATGACGAGAATGTGCCCAACTCGTTTCCACTTTGGTCGCCCGACACGCACAGCGCTTCAGAGACGTTACTGGAAGCGTTCCGGGTCAAGGCATCTGCACAAAGTTCAACGTCGCTAGGCAGCTACGATCGGCTCCACGCATGGTCAATTACTGACCGCTTAGGCTTCTGGAATTTAGTATGGGACTTCTGTGGGGTGAGAGGTCACAAGGCACGAGAGGTCCTCGTAAATGGGCATACAATGCTGGAAGCCGAATATTTCCAGGGTGCCATGCTAAATTACGCGGAGAACCTTCTACGCGACGATATGCCGGACGAAGCCATTGTATTCCTAGGGGAGGATGGCGCGACCCGTCGGATGAGCCGGGACGAGTTGCGCGCGAATGTGTCGAAGATCAGACAGTTCCTTGTGGCATCCGGCGTCCGGCAGGGAGACAGGATCGCCGGGGTTTTACCTAATTCACCTGAGACCGTTGCATTGATGCTAGCGGTCACGTCGCTCGGTGGCGTCTGGGCGTCTTGTTCACCCGATTTCGGCGCGCAAGGCATCCTTGATCGGTTTTCTCAGATCGAGCCCGTCATTTTGGTTGCATGCGATGGATATCAGTATAACGGCAAAATCCATTCCCTTGAAGGCAAGATCTCGGAAGTTGCTGCGAAGCTGCCGTCTATCCGGAACACGATAATCGTCAATTTCCTGCAAGAAAAGTCGGATGCCGCACATGTCTTGCCGCTGAATTGGATCAGTCTGGATGATATTTTCAGCAAGTTTAGAGCGGTGCCGCTCGTCTATGATCGATATCCGTTTTCCTCGCCCCTCTTCATCCTATTTTCTTCGGGGACGACTGGAAGCCCGAAATGCATCGTCCACTCCGTTGGGGGTACGCTCCTACAACACCTGAAGGAGCACCAACTTCACTGCGACATACATAACGGGGACCGCGTCTTCTATTTTACTACCTGTGCATGGATGATGTGGAACTGGCTCGCTTCGACACTTGCGAGCGGCGCAACGCTCGTCCTGTATGACGGCTCGCCCTTCCATCCCGATGGAAGCCGGCTGCTTGACTACGCCCGGGGCGAACGTGTGACCCATTTCGGTGTTTCTGCAAAATATATAGAAACTCTTAGGCGAAGCGGCTTGCGTCCGGTCGAAACACATCAGTTCCCGGAATTGCGTGTGCTGATGTCAACAGGGTCGCCATTATCGGTCGACAACTTCGAGTTTGTCTACAGCCATCTTAAGCGCGATGTGCAACTTGTCGCTATGTCGGGCGGGACAGATATCCTTTCATGCTTCGTACTGGGAGTGCCGAGTAGGTCCGTATGGCGTGGCGAAATCCAAGGTCCTGGGCTTGGAATGGCAGTTGAGGTCTGGGACGAAAACGGCAAGCGCATAGTCGGAGAGAAGGGCGAGTTGGTTTGCACCAAGGCCTTTCCCTCTATGCCGTTGGGATTCTGGAACGACAGGAACAACGTGAAGTATCGAGAGGCGTATTTTTCGAGATACGAAAATGTCTGGTCTCAGGGGGACCTAGCAGAAGAGACCGAGCACGGCGGCTTCATTATACATGGTCGCTCAGATACGGTTCTTAATCCTGGCGGTGTTAGAATTGGAACGGCGGAAATTTACGCCCAGCTCGACAACGTGTCGCAGGTCATCGACGCGATCTGTATTGGCCAACAGTATGACGGGGACGTGCGGGTACTCCTCTTCGTCCGCCTCTCCCCAGAGGCGGTACTAGATGAAGCTCTTGTCAAATCGATCAAAAACACTATCAGACAGGGAGCAACGCCCAGGCATGTCCCTGCCAAGGTTATCGCGGTGCCCGATATTCCTCGGACCAAGACGGGCAAACTCGCAGAAGTCGCTGTGCGCGACACCGTTCATGGAAAGCTAGTACGAAACCTAGAGGCTTTGGCGAACCCC
>Ga0209371_1001160_pt1 | contig 19278 bp, 15 predicted proteins | sample AgamicAtAmrz_FD_187165 | JGI IMG/M metagenome (GOLD analysis project Ga0209371, IMG submission 187165) | Agave microbial communities from Guanajuato, Mexico - At.Am.rz (SPAdes) (version 2) | ecosystem: Host-associated > Plants > Roots > Rhizosphere | place: Guanajato, Mexico | collected 2012-06-07
AACCGAACGTACGAACAACACGATAACGCTGGCAAACCACAGCTCACGACTAGCGTGTGGAGCGTAAAAGCTCGCGGCTAAAGCCCCTCCTACAAATTACTCGAACGGCTGCTATTGCCTTCTAGCAACCTCTTTAATGTCGCCTAGAACGATCGTGAACAGCTTCCTCAACGAACCGCTCTACGGTCGCCATCCAACCTGAACGTTTTTGCTGGGCCTCACCTCAGATTTTGAACGGATGCACGAGACATCCACGCGAACCGAGGTAGCCCCATGAGCGAGACCATCACAGCCGGCGCCGAGCGCCGGACGATTTCCCTGTCGTTGAACGGCAGCCCTACACAAGTCGAGGTGTACCCGTGGATCACGGCCCTCGATCTGCTGCGTGAACAGCTCGACCTGGTCGGCACCAAGAAAGGCTGCGACCACGGCCAGTGCGGCGCCTGCACGGTGCTGGTCGACGGCCAGCGGGTCAACGCCTGCCTGACCCTGGCGGTGATGCTCGATGGTCGCCAGCTGACCACCATCGAAGGTCTGGCCAAGGGCGATGAGCTGCACCCCATGCAGCGCGCCTTCGTCAAACACGATGCCTTCCAGTGCGGCTATTGCACCCCCGGGCAGATCTGCTCGGCGGTCGGCCTGGCCAACGAAGGGCGAATCGGCGACGCCGCCGATATCCGCGAACGCATGAGCGGCAACCTGTGCCGCTGCGGCGCCTACAGCAACATCCTGGCGGCCATCGAAGAGGCACTGCCCGAGAGCGAACAGGCGGTGCGCCCATGACGCCCTTCGCCTACAGCAAGCCCGAGGCCATCGACGAAGCGGTGCGCCTGGCCGGGCCCGACAGCCTGTTCATCGCCGGCGGCACCAACCTGGTCGACCTGATGAAGGAAAACCTGGTGCGCCCCAAGCGCCTTATCGACATCAACGCCTTGCCGCTGCGTGACGTGACTACCACCGCCGAGGGCGGCCTGCGCATCGGCGCCCTGGTCGGCAACGCCGAGCTGGCCTGGCACCCGGAGATCGAGCGGCGTTATCCGCTGCTCGCCCAGGCGCTGTTGTCCGGTGCCTCGCCCCAGGTGCGCAATATGGCCAGCGCCGGTGGCAACCTGCTGCAGCGCACCCGCTGCCACTACTTCTACGATGCCCAGGTGCCGTGCAACAAGCGCGAGCCCGGCAGCGGCTGCCCGGCCCGCGAGGGGCTGAACCGTAACCATGCGTTGTTCGGCGCCAGCGAGCACTGCGTAGCGGTGCACCCGTCGGACTTCTGCGTGGCCCTGGCTGCCCTGGATGCCCAGGTGATCATCACCGGCCCGCAAGGTGAGCGCCGCGTAGCCATGAGCGACTTCCATCGCCTGCCGGGCGATACCCCGCAGCGCGACACGGTGCTGGAGCCAGGCGAGCTGATCCTCGCCATCGAGCTGCCGGCCGATGGCTTCGCCGGGCATCACGCCTACCTCAAGCTGCGTGACCGCGCCTCGTTCGCCTTCGCCCTGGTATCGGTGGCTGCGGCACTGGAACTGGACGCCGGCGGGCAGATCCGCCAGGCGCGTATCGCCCTGGGTGGCGTGGCCCACAAGCCGTGGCGGCGAGCGGAGGTGGAGGCCAGCCTGGTCGGCCAGGCCGCCACGCCCCAGCACTTCGCGGCCGCTGCCGAGCTGCTGCTCAAGGATGCCCAGCCCCTGGCCCACAACGCCTTCAAGGTCGAGCTGGCGCGCCGCGCCGTGGTTCGTGCCCTGTCCACCGCCGCAGAAGGAGCCCGCCCATGAACGCGCGAACCCTCGGCCAGCCCCTGGACCGCGTAGACGGTCCGCTGAAAGTCAGCGGTCAGGCGCGTTATGCCGCCGAGCACTCAGCTGACGGCCTGCTGCATGGCAGCGTGATCTGCAGTGTGATCCCCCGCGGCCGCATCACCACCATCGACGCCTCGGCTGCCCTGGCGCTGCCCGGTGTGAAACTGGTGCTCAGCCACCTCAATCGTCCGCCCATGGCCCAGGACGACGAGAGTTACGAAGATGACGATGCCGCCGATGGCTCGCCGTTTCGCCCGCTGTTCAACGAGCGCATCCGTTACAGCGGCCAACCGGTGGCGCTGGTGGTCGCCGACACCCTGGAGCTGGCCCGTCACGCCGGCTCACTGGTGCGTATCGACTATGAGCAGCAAGCCCACGCCACCGATCTGCGCGGTGCCCTGAGCGAAGCCCACGCCGCACCTGCCGAGCTGCCAGAGCCACGGGGCGACGCCGACGCGGTGATCGCCGGCGCGCCGCTGCGTCTGGAGCTGGAGTACGAGCTGCCCTGCGAGTATCACCACCCCATGGAGCCCCATGCCTCGACGGTTATCTACCAGGCCGATGGCAGCCTGCTGGTGCACGACAAGACCCAGGGCCCGCAGAACAGCCAGCGTTACCTGGCCGACGTGCTCAAGCTCGAACCGAATCGCGTGCGCATCAAGTCATCCTTCGTCGGCGGCGCCTTCGGCTCCGGCCTGCGCCCGCAGTACCAGTTGCCCCTGGCCGCCATGGCGGCGCTGAAGCTGCAGCGGTCGGTGCGGGTGACCCTGACCCGCCAGCAGATGTTCACCTTCGGCTATCGCCCGCGGGCGGTGCAGCACCTGCAGCTCGGTGCCGACGAAAGTGGCAAGCTGCAGGGCCTGGTGCACGAGGTGATCGCCCAGACCTCGCGCTTCGAGGACTTCACCGAGCACGTCGCCGAATGGTCGGGCATGCTCTATCACTGCGACCACGTGCGCCTGGCCTACCGGCTGGCGCCGCTGGACGTGTACACGCCGCTGGACATGCGTGCGCCGGGGGCCGCCACGGGGGTCTATGCGCTGGAGTCGGCGATGGACGAACTGGCCTGGGCCGCGGGCGTAGACCCGGTGCAATTGCGCCTGACCAACTACGCCGAAACCAACCAGAACGAAGGCAAGCCCTATTCCAGCAAGGAGCTGCGCGCCTGCTACCAGCAGGGTGCCGAGGCCTTTGGCTGGAGCCAGCGCAGCCCGCAGCCGCGCAGTATGCGCGAGGGCGACCAGTTGATCGGCTACGGCATGGCCACCGGCGTATGGGAAGCCATGCAGATGCCGGCCAGCGCCCGCGCCAGCTTTACGGCGGATGGCCGGCTGATCGTCGCCAGCGCCACCTGTGACATCGGCCCGGGCACCGCCACGGTGATGACCCAGATCGCCGCCGATGTGCTGGGCCTGGAGCCGTCCCAGGTGGAATTCCGCCTTGGCGATTCCAGCCTGCCCCAGGCACCGCTGCAGGGCGGCTCGTTCACCGTATCCTCGGTGGGCAGCGCGGTTCGCGAGGCCTGCCTGGCCCTGGCCGACAAGCTCTGCGAGGCGGCGCGGCAGTGGCCGGCTGCACCGTTCACGGATGGCGCTGCGCTGCGCTTCACCGCCGGCCGCGTGCAGCAGGGCGAGGACACCAGCCGTGCGGTCGAGCTGAGCGCGCTACTGGCCCGCCATGGCAGCGTGGAGGCCGAAGTGCAGGCGCAGCCCGGCAAGCAGCGCGAACGCTATGCCAGTGCCAGCCATTCGGCGGTGTTCGTCGAGGTGCAGGTGGACGAAGCCCTGGGCACGGTGCGGGTCACCCGGGTGGTCAGCGCCATTGCCGCGGGCCGGGTGATCAACCCGAAAACCGCGCGCAGCCAGATTCTCGGTGGCGTGGTGTGGGGCATCGGCATGGCCCTGCACGAGGAGGCGATGATCGACCATGACCTGGGGCGCTGCATGAACCACAACCTGGCCGATTACCACCTGCCGGTGCACGCCGATATCGGCGATATCGAGGTGATCTTCGTCGAGGAAAACGACAGCATCATCAACCCGCTGGGCTCCAAGGGTGTCGGCGAGATCGGCATCGTCGGCGTTGCCGCGGCGGTCGCCAATGCGGTCTATCACGCCACCGGCAAGCGCATCCGCCAATTGCCGATCACCCTCGACAAGCTGCTTTGACGGGTGCCGATGACGGGTTCGCCAGCGCGGGCCCGTCATCGTTATGTTTGCGCTCGTTACGTATCACCAGCCACAGACCCAGCCCCGAGACAGCCGTGCCCAGGCCCATCAGCCAGGACAGCGGTTCACCGAACATCGCCCAGGCCCACACCAGGGTCAGCGCCGGGCTCAGGTACAGCACGCTGGCCACCCGGGTCGGCGTCGAGCGCTTCAGGCACAGCCAGTACAGGCCGTAGCCGCCGATGGTGGAGATGCTCGTCCACAATACGCTCAACGCGAAGCCGCCCGAGGCCACCGGCATCAGGCTGCCGTCCATCATGGCCAGCAGCGCGAACGGCACGCAGCAGATGCAGCATTGCAGCCACAGGTTGCCGAGCAGGTCGAGGGACGCCGTGGCCGTGGTGCGTTTCTGCCACAGGGTGGCGACCGCCAGCGAGAGCATGCCCAGGAGCGGCAAGCCGTAGACCCACAACGGCGCATCGCCCCAGGCCAGCGCGTCCGAGGTGACCAGCACCACGCCGGTCAGGCCGATCAGCAAACCCAGCCAGGTGCGCCAGCCCAGCTGCTGCCGAAGCACCAGCAGGCTGAGCAGGGCGACGCCGATGGGCAGCAGGTCGGCCAGCAGGGCGGCGAGCCCAGCCGGTGCGCCCAGGGCGATGCCCTGAACCACGCCGGCCAGGTAGCCGCCCATCGCCAGCAAGCCGATGCCAGCGTGGCGCAGCAGGGTGGCCGGCGAGGCGTGGCGCAGGCGCGGCAACGCCCAGGGCGCCAGCAGCAACACGAACAGCAGGCTGCGCCAGAACACCACCAGCATCGCTGGCGCATGGTCGATGGAGAAGCGGGCGCCGATAAAGCCCGAGCTCCAGATCACCACCAGTGCCGCTTCGAGCACCAGCAGCGGAATGGCGACGGGCCACAGGCGAACAGTCTGTTGAGCGGACATGGCGGTAAACCGGATGGAGGGTGTAGGTCCAGCCTACGAAGGTGGCGTAATCTAATAAATCAAAATGTATTGAATCAGTCGTTCGGAGTTTCTGAATCATGAGTGCCGTGCTCGATATCGAACTGATCCGCACCTTTCACGCCGTGGCACGCAGCGGGCGCTTCAAGGCGGCTGCCGAGCAGTTGCACAAGAGCCCGGCGGCGATCAGCGTGCATATCCAGCGCCTGGAGTCGGTCGCCGGTGGCCGGCTGTTCGACCGCGACAACCAGTCGGTGGCGCTGACCTCGCTGGGCAAGCGGTTGCTGCGTTCGACCGGCGAACTGCTCAGCACCCACGACCGCGTGCTCGCCGAGTTGCACGGCCCGCGATTGGCCGGGCGCATCCGCCTAGGGATTCCCGACGAATACGCCGCCCACGTGATTCGCGACATCCTGCCGATCTTCGCGGCGGCCTGGCCCAACGTGGTGCTGGAGGTGAAGACCGCCCCCAGCTACACGCTGCGCGAGCAGGTGCAGGCCGGCAAGCTGCACGGCGCGGTGCTCACTCTGCCGCTGGGGCAGCGTGAGCCCCGCGCCCAGGTGCTGGTTGCCACCACGCCGGTGTGGGTGGCGGCGGCGGCCTATCCCCAGGCCTGGAAGGAGACGCTGCCGCTGGCCATCCATGCGGCCGACTGCCCCTACCGCAGCCTGATGCTGGAGTCCCTGAAAACCGCGGGGTACACCTGGCGGGTGGTGCTGGAAAGCCCGTCCAGCCAGGCCATCAGGGCCTGTGTCGAATCGGGCCTGGCGATCACCCTGATGGACCGCGCGAAGATGAGCAGCGCCATGCGCATCATCGAGAGCCTGCCCCAGGCCGCCGAGCACGAAGTGATGTTCCTGCGCTCGGCCCAGGCGCAGCACGACGAAGCGCTGAAGCTGTTGGCCCAGGCCATTCATCAGCACTTCCGGTTGTGATCAGCGGTGCTTGGTGCTCGAGCGCAGCTTGTAGCGTTCGCCCGGGTGGATCAGGCGCACGTAGCTGATCAGGTGCTCGTCCGACCAGGTGCGGCGGATCATCGACAGGCAGGCGGCGCCCGGCTCGATGGCCAGCCATTCGGCGGTGCGGGCATCGGCATGCACGGCCTCGACCACATGCTCCACGTCGCTGATCGGGCAGCTGGCGACCAGCACTTCGTTGGGCGTCTGTTTGGAGAAGTCGCTGCTCAGGTAGTGGGGCACCCAGCGCGGGTTGACGAAGCGATCCTCGAGCTGGATCGGCACGCCGTCTTCGAGGTGCACGAGAATGCTGTGAAACACCTCGGCGCCGATGCGCAGGCCCAGGCGCAGCGCCACCTCGTCATCGGCGGCCAGCGCTTCGCTGCGCAGGATGCGATTGGAGTAGGCGTGGCCGCGGGCGCGCACCTCGGCGGCGATGTTCATCACCTCGTGCAGCGAGGACTCGGACTTGCGGTCGGTGACGAAGGTGCCCAGGCCCGCCTGGCGAATCAGGTAACCCTGCTGCACCAGGTTGTTGATGGCCTTGTTGGCGGTCATGCGGCTGACCGAAAAGTCCCGGGCCAGCTGCTCTTCGGGGGGAATCTGGTGATGCAGCGGGTAGTCACCGTTGCCGATGCGCTCGAGCAGAAAATCCTCGATGGCCTTGTAGCGCGGTGTGGAACTGGTCACGGCAACTCCTTGGTAATGCCCGGTGCGCGGATGATAGCGGAGCTCGTGCCGCGCTCCCACTCGCGGTAGCGGGCACGAGCCAGGCGCATCAGCCTACCGAGGGCAACATGCCGGCCGGCAGCAGCGGCGTCAGCACGCGCTCGGCCAGCAGCTCGTCGGCGGCGGCGATGTCCGGGGCGAAGAAGCGATCCTCGACGTAGTACGGCACCTTGGCGCGCAGGGTCTGGCGCGCCTGTTCCAGTGCCGGCGTACTCTTCAGCCCTTCGCGGAAGTCCAGGCCCTGGCAGGCGCCCAGCCATTCCACGGCCAGCACGCCGCGGGTATTGGCCGCCATGTCCCACAGGCGCTTACCGGCAGCCGGGGCCATGGACACATGATCTTCCTGGTTGGCAGAAGTCGGCAGGCTGTCGACGCTGTGCGGATGGGCCAGGGCCTTGTTCTCGCTGGCCAGGGCTGCCGCCGTCACCTGGGCGATCATGAAGCCGGAATTCACCCCGCCATTGGCCACCAGAAACGGTGGTAACTGCGACATATGCTTGTCCATCATCAGCGAGATGCGCCGCTCGGACAGCGCGCCGATCTCGGCGATGGCCAGGGCGATATTGTCGGCGGCCATGGCCACGGGTTCAGCGTGGAAGTTGCCACCGGAAATCACCTCGCCTTCGGCGGCGAACACCAGCGGGTTGTCGGATACCGCGTTGGCCTCGACGCCGAGCACCTCGGCAGCCTGGCGCAGCTGGGTCAGGCAGGCGCCCATGACCTGGGGCTGGCAGCGCAGCGAGTAGGGGTCCTGCACCTTGTCGCAGGCGGCATGGGAACGGCCGATCTCGCTGCTGTCGCCGAGCAGGTGGCGGAAGGCTGCTGCCGCGTCGATCTGCCCGCGCTGACCGCGTGCGGCATGGATGCGCGCATCGAAGGGCGAGCGCGAACCGAGCAGCGCCTCGACGCTGAGCGCGCCGCAGACGCTGGCGGCGGCGTACAGGTCTTCCGCCTCGAACAGCCCGCGCAGCGCGTAAGCGGTGGACACCTGGGTGCCATTGAGCAGCGCCAGGCCCTCCTTGGCGGCCAGGGTCATCGGCTCCAGGCCGGCGATGGCCAGCGCCTCGGCGGCCGGCAGCCATTGGCCCCTGTGGCGCGCCTGGCTTTCACCGAGCAGCACCAGCGACATATGGGCCAGCGGCGCCAGGTCGCCGGAGGCGCCGACCGAGCCTTTCAGCGGGATATGCGGGTAGACCTCGGCGTTGACCAGGGCGATCAGCGCCTCGATCACCTGGCGGCGGATACCGGAGAAACCGCGCGCCAGGCTGTTGATTTTCAGCAGCATGATCAGCCGCACCATGGCGTCATCCAGCGGCTCGCCGATGCCGGCGGCATGGGACAGCACCAGCGAGCGCTGCAGCTTTTCCAGGTCGGCATTGGCGATGCGGGTCGAGGCCAGCAGGCCGAAGCCGGTGTTGATGCCGTAGGCGGTGCGACCCTCGGCGATGATCTGGTTGACACAGGCGACGCTGGCGTCGATGGCTTCGTGGGCGCTGGCGTCCAGGGTCAGGTGCACGGGGGCCTGGTAGGCGGCGCGCAGGTCGGCCAGGGTCAGGTGGCCGGGTTTCAGGTTCAGGGTGGTCATGTTCTGTTCTTCCACGGGGTGAGTTCGCGCCTGGCGAAGCAGAGCCGAATGATGGCTGAAGTCGCGATGCGTGCGGTGATTGATGCGCCGGCCCACTGGGCCGGCGTCGAGCCTCAGCCGATCATCGGCAGGTTCAGCCCCTGCTCACGGGCGCAATCAATGGCGATCTGGTAACCGGCATCGGCGTGACGCATCACCCCGGTGCCCGGGTCGTTGGTCAGCACGCGGGCGATGCGCGCGGCGGCTTCGTCGGTGCCATCGCAGACGATGACCATACCCGAATGCTGGGAGAAACCCATGCCCACGCCACCGCCGTGGTGCAGCGATACCCAGGTGGCGCCGCTGGCGGTGTTGAGCAGGGCGTTGAGCAGCGGCCAGTCGGACACGGCATCGGAGCCGTCCTGCATGGCCTCGGTCTCGCGGTTGGGGCTGGCCACCGAGCCGCTGTCCAGATGGTCGCGGCCAATCACCACCGGCGCGCTCAGTTCACCGGAGCGCACCATCTCGTTGAAGGCCAGGCCCAGCTTGGCGCGCTGGCCCAGGCCGACCCAGCAGATACGCGCCGGCAGGCCCTGGAAGCTGATGCGCTGGCGGGCCATGTCCAGCCAGCGGTGCAGATGGGCGTCGTCCGGGATCAGTTCCTTGACCTTGGCGTCGGTCTTGTAGATGTCCTCGGGGTTGCCGGACAGCGCCGCCCAGCGGAACGGGCCGATGCCGCGGCAGAACAGCGGGCGAATGTAGGCCGGGACGAAGCCGGGGAAGTCGAAGGCATTGCTCACGCCTTCTTCCTTGGCCATCTGGCGGATGTTGTTGCCGTAGTCGAAGGTCGGCACGCCCATCTTCTGGAAGTCGAGCATGGCCTGCACGTGCACGGCCATGGACTGCTTGGCGACCTTGACCACGCCAGCCGGGTCGGTGGCTGCACGATCCTTGTACTCGGCCCAGCTCCAGCCAATCGGCAGGTAGCCGTTGAGCGGGTCGTGGGCGCTGGTCTGGTCGGTGACCATATCCGGGCGCACGCCCCGGCGTACCAGTTCCGGCAGGATCTCGGCGGCATTGCCCAGCAGGGCGACGGAGATGGCCTTGCCTTCGCTGGTCTTGGCTTCTTCGGTGTAGCGGGCGATGCGCGCCAGGGCGTCGTCGAGATCGGTGGCCTGCTCGTCGACGTAACGGCTGCGCAGGCGTAAATCGATGCTGGTCTGCTGGCATTCGATATTCAGCGAGCAGGCGCCGGCCAGGGTGGCGGCCAGCGGCTGCGCGCCGCCCATGCCACCCAGGCCCGCGGTCAGCACCCAGCGGCCCTTGAGGTTGCCGCCGTAGTGCTGGCGACCGGCTTCGACGAAGGTCTCGTAAGTTCCCTGGACGATGCCCTGGCTGCCGATATAGATCCAGCTACCGGCGGTCATCTGGCCGTACATGGCCAGGCCCTTGGCATCCAGCTCGTTGAAGTGCTCCCAGCTCGCCCAGTGCGGCACCAGGTTGGAGTTGGCGATCAGCACTCGCGGCGCGTTGCTATGGGTCTTGAACACGCCGACCGGCTTGCCGGACTGCACCAGCAGGGTTTCGTCGTCATTGAGCACCTTGAGGGTCTCGACGATCTTGTCATAGCACTCCCAGTTGCGCGCGGCACGGCCGATGCCGCCGTAGACCACCAGCTCCCTGGGGTTCTCGGCCACGTCCGGGTCGAGGTTGTTCATCAGCATGCGCAGCGGCGCTTCGGTCAGCCAGCTCTTGGCGGTGAGCGTGGTGCCGCGCGGGGCGCGGATTTCGGTGTCGCGGAACTTGGTCATGGTGCGGGCTCCTGTGGGAACGGATCAGTGGTGGGTGGTCAGAGCCAACCCAGAAATTGGGCGAGGTAGGCCAGCGGAATGGCCAACAGCAGGCTGAGCAGGGTGCGCTGCAGCCAGATCAGGAGCAGGTGGCCCAGGCTCAGGGGAATCCGCGTGGCCAGCACGCAGGGAATCGAGGCGGAGAGAAACAGCACGCTGCTGACCGAGACGATGGCGGTGACGAACTTCACCAGCACGTCGGCGTCCTTGAGCAGCATCGCCGGCAGGAACATCTCGGCCAGGCCGGCGGACAGGGCGCGGGCGACCTGCATGGGTTCCTCCAGGCCGAACAGCCAGGTCAGCGGGTAGAGCAGCACGCCGAGGGCGTCGAACAGCGGCGTGTACTTGGCAGCCAGCAGCCCGAGCAGACCGACGGCGAGGATGCTCGGCAGGATGGCGGCGGTCATGCGCAGGCCATCGACAAAGGTTTCACGCAGCGCCGCGCCCAGCGACGGTGCGATGCTGGCCTGCTGCATGCCGGCGCGCCAGGCGCTGCCCAGGCGGCTTTCGCCAGGTTGCAGCTGCGCCTCGGGGGTGGACTCTGACGGCAGACGTGACAGCGGGTAGATGCGCGCGCTGATCGCGGTAACGGTGAAGGTCACCGCCATGGCGCCCCAGAAATACAGGTTCCACTGGCCCATCAGGCCGAGGGTCTTGGCGATGATCACCATGAACGGCGCCGACACGGTGGAGAAGCCGGTGGCGATGATCGCCGCCTCGCGCACGCTGTAATGGCCCTGCTGGTACATGCGGTCGGTGATCAACAGGCCCACCGAGTAGCTGCCGACGAAGGATGCCACGGCGTCGATGGCCGACTTGCCCGGGGTGCGCCAGATCGGCCGCATCACCGGCTGCATCAGCACGCCGATCAGTTCCAGCAGGCCGAAGCCGATCAGAAATACCAGGGCCAGCGAACCCAGCGGCACGATCAGCGCCAGGCTGAGCACCAGCTTCTCGAACAGGAACGGCAGCATGTCCGGCTGGTACAACGCCTGCGGGCCGAGCTGCAGCAGGTAAGCGGCGCCGATCAGCAGGCCGCACACCTTGAGCACACTGAATACGCTGTGGGTCAGGCTGCGCCGCCAACTGCCGTCGAGCCAGGGCGCCAGCGCGCCGTAGAGCATGAACAGCAGCGCCACGCCGATCACCAGTGGCCGCGCATGCAATTGCAGGGCGCTGGCCGCGTGGTCGAGCAGGATGGTCGAGCGCCCGGCGATCTCGAACGGCACGAAGAACAGCAGCAGGCCAATCAGGCTGTAACCCAGCAGGCGCGCCAGGGCGCGGGGGCGCGACACGCCGCCGCTCAAGGGCAGGGACTCAGACATGACGCGACTCCTGGTCGCGGCGGGCGGTGGTGAACATCTGGGTTTCCTCGTAGTTGTTGTTGTGCGGGGAAATGTGGGGCGTTCGGCTCAGAGGCTGAGCAGATGAATCAGCCGCGCCGCTACCTTGGCGGTGCGGTTGTCGATGTCGTATTCGGGGTTGATTTCGGCCAGGTCGGCCAGGCGCAGCTTGCCACTGGCCTTGAGCCGTTCGAGCAGCGGTTCCAGCAGCTCCAGGCGCACGCCACGGGCGGCCGGCGCGCTGACGCCCGGCGCTTCGCACGCCGGCAGCACGTCGATATCGATGGTCAGGTAGAGCGCGTCGCACTCGGCGGCGAAGGCGTCCAGCTCGGCGCCGATGGTCTCCAGGGTCGACTCGCGAATCTGCTGATCCTCGCGCACCAGCACGTTCAGCTCGGCGGCGCGGGCGAACAGCGCGCGGGTGTTGCTGGCGCGGCTGACGCCGAGGCAGGCGTAGCGGAATGGCCAGCCGCGTGCGGCGCATTGCTCGGCGATCTGCGCGAAGGGCGTGCCGGAGGAATGCACATGGGCCGGGTCGCGCAGGTCGAAATGGGCGTCGAAATTGATGATGCCGATACGTGGGGCGGCCATCCGTGGGGCGGCTTGGCCGCTCAGGTGCTCGGCCAGGCCCGACCAGCTACCGAAGGCCACTTCATGCCCACCTCCGATCACCAGCGGCAGATGGCCGGCGTCCAGCAGTGCGCAGATGTTTTGGCCGAGGCGTCCCTGGGCCGCCTCCAGGTTGCCGTCCTCGCAGGTCACGTCACCGGCGTCAAAGGCCGGCGCCTGACGATGCCAGGCGAGGTTGGCCAGGGCCTTGCGCACGCTTTGCGGCGCAGCGGCAGCGCCGACACGGCCATGGTTGCGGCGCACGCCTTCGTCGCAGGCAAAGCCGAGCAGAGCCAGGCCCGGCTGGCTGTCTTCGGCCAGCGGCTGGATGCGCTGGTGCCAGCGCGCGCTGTCGTCTTCGGGATCGCTACGGCCAGTCCAGGCGCTCATGCAATGACGGTCAGCGTGCATAAACCACCTCGCCATTGAATACGCGCTGGCGCAGACGGCCGGCCTGCACCGCGTAGGCCAGTTCGGCCGGTTGCTGGATATCCCACAGACACAGATCCGCTGGGGCGCCGACGGCAATGCGGCCGAGCCCCAGGCCAAGGGCGCGGGCGCCATGTGCCGTCATGCCGGCCAGGGCTTCGCGCGGCGTCAGCCGGAACAGAGTGCAGGCCAGGTTGGCCATCAGCGTCGGCATGCAGATCGGCGAGGTGCCGGGGTTGGCGTCGCTGGCCACGGCCATCGGCACGCCGTACTGGCGCAGCAGGTCGATGGGCGGCAGCTGGGTTTCACGCAGTACGTGGAAGGCACCGGGCAGCAGCACGGCGACCGTACCGGCCTCGGCCATGGCGCGTACGCCGGCCTCTTCCAGGTATTCGATATGGTCGGCGGACAGGGCGCCATAACGGGCAGCCAGGGCGCTGCCACCCAGGTTGGACAGTTGCTCGGCATGGGCCTTGATCGCCAGGCCATGGCGCTGTGCAGCCTGGAAGACCCGCTCGCACTGGGCCGGGGAGAAGGCGATGCCTTCGCAGAACACGTCCACCGCATCGGCCAGGCGCTGATCGGCGGCGGCCGGAATCATCTGCTCGCAGACCAGCTCGATATAGCCGTCGGCATTGCCGGCGTATTCGGGCGGCAGGGCGTGGGCACCCAGCAGCGTGGTGCTGATACGCACCGGGCGCAGGGTGGCGAGGCGGCGGGCCACGCGCAGCATCTTCAGTTCGTCGTCCAGGGTCAGGCCATAGCCGGATTTGATCTCCAGGGTGGTGACGCCGTCGGCCAGCAGGGCATCCAGGCGCGGCAGGCTGGCTTCGATCAATTCGTCCTCGCCCGCGGCGCGGGTAGCCCGCACCGTGCTGAGAATGCCACCGCCATTGCGGGCGATGGTTTCGTAGCTGACGCCTTCCAGGCGCTGCTCGAATTCGCCGGCGCGGTCACCGGCGTACACCAGATGGGTGTGGCAGTCGACCAGGCCGGGGGTCATCACGCCGCCGTTGGCCGCTTCTTCGGCGCCACCGGCCAGGCTTGGATCGAAGCCGCTTTCCGGCCATAGCCCCGCCACCAGGCCGTGCTCGACCAGCACGGCCATTGGCTCGGGGAGTTGCTCGAGGCCGTCGAACAGCGTGACGTTGCGCCAGAGCAAAGGGGTGGACTGAGAGGTAGCCATTGCAGATCGCCCTTTCTTGTAATGTATATACAATTAAGCGAAATGCTTTATATGGTCAAGTGCCATGCGATGGCGTTCCGCAAGATAGGGGCGCCGAAAAATATTTATGTATATACATTTTGCGGTGGATCCGGCCGCGTCTGGCTGGCCGACGGCTCAGGTGCGATCCTGGGGATAGCGTTTGGCGAGGGGAAAGGCCGGTAGCCAGGCCTCACGCCGGTTCGTCCAGCATTCGTAGGTAGGCTGCAGCTGATCGGGCGCGTCGAGGGCGCCCAGGTGGATTTCGATTTCATCGCCGCTGCGGGCGAACAGCGAGGCGCCGCAACGCGGACAGAAGTGGCGCCCGGCGTAGCTATGGGTTTCGCCGCTGACCGTCACGGCGTTGTGGAGGAAGATCGCCGCGGCGTAGAACAGCGCGCCATGGTGCTTGCGGCAGTCGAGGCAATGGCAGATGCCGACCCGCTCAGGCTGACCTGTCGCTGAGAGTCGGATCTGGCCGCACAGGCAACCGCCGGTGAATGGATCCATGCCGCACCTCCTGCAGGTTCATGGCAGAAACCATAGCAGCAGGTGAGCGCTCAATGGCTCAGGGGCGATAGGCGCGCAGGAACATCTCCACGGTGGCGCGGGCGTGCTGCTCCTGCTGCGCCTCGGTTTCCGGCTCGCCGCAGCCGATCAGCAGGCGGAAATTGGCGCCGCCCTTGAGCAGGGAGAAGAACTGATCGGCGGCGAGCTTCGGCGACTCGATGCGCAGCTGGCCGCTGTGGTCCATCTTGCCCAACAGGCGCTCCATCTCGGCCAGCAGGCGCTGCGGGCCGGCCTCATAGAAGATTTTCGCCAGTTGCGGGTCCTGGGCGCCAAGGCTGGTCATCAGTCGGTGCAGGTCGACCGATTCGCTGCTGTTGAGCAACTGGCTGAAGCCGCGGGCGATGTTCAGCAGTACGTTGTGGGCAGTGGCGCCGGCGGGAAACTCGAAGAACAGCTCGGGCAATTGCTCCTCGCAGCGGGCCTTCACCGCGGCGCAGAACAGCGTCTCCTTGTCGGTGAAGTGGCTGTACACCGTGAGCTTGGAAACCCCTGCGTGGGCGGCAATGGCGTCCATGCTGCTGCCGGCGTAACCGTGGCGCACGAACAGGCATTTGGCCGCTTCGAGAATGGCTTGGCGCTTGGCGGGATCCTTGGGGCGGCCGGGGCCGCTGGACTGCAATGAAGTGTCTGACATCGGGCGATTTTAATACTGGACTGCCGAGTACGCTATTTTTAATATACTCGGCAGTACAACTATTAAAAAGTTCCCGCCGAAGGACGCTCATCATGTCTCGCCATGCTCTGTCTCGCCTCGCGCCCCTGTGCCTGGCCCTTTCCCTTGCTGCCTGCAGCGATACCCAGGCGCCGCAGCCGGGCATTCGACCGGCCATGGTGGCGCAACCGCAGCTGGCGGCTGAACAGGTGGACAGTTACCCAGGTGAGATAAGGGCGCGGCTGGAGCCGGAACTGGCGTTTCGCATCGGCGGCAAGGTCACCCGGCGCCTGGTCGAAGTGGGCCAACGGGTCGACAAGGATGCGTCGCTGGCCGAACTGGACCCGCAGGACGTGCGCCTGCAGCTCGACGCCTCCCGCGCCCAGCTGCAGTCGGCCGAATCCAACCTGCAACTGGCGCGTGCCGAGCGCGACCGTTATCGCACCCTGCAGCAGCGCGGGATGATCAGCAAATCCCAGGCCGACAACGCCGAAAACACCTTTCGCGCCGCCGAAGCGCGCCTGCGCCAGGTGCGCGCCGAGCTCAACGTCGCCGACAACCAGGCCGGCTACGCGGTGCTGAAGGCGCCGCAGAGCGGGGTGATCGTGCAGCGCCGTGCCGAGGTCGGGCAGGTGGTGGCGGCCGGGCAGACGGTGTTCGTGCTGGCCGCCGATGGCGAGCGCGAGGTGGCGATCGACCTGCCCGAGCAGGCGATCAGAAACCTCGCCATCGGCCAGGAGGTGGCCGTGGAGCTGTGGTCGCAGCCCGGCCAGCAGCTGGCCGGGCGGGTGCGTGAACTGTCGCCGGCGGCCGATCCGCGTTCGCGCACCTATGCGGCGCGCATCGCCCTGCAACGGTCGGATGCGCGAGTCGAGCTGGGTCAGAGCGCCCGGGTATTCATCGCCCGCACTGGCGAGGTGCCGCTGGCGGTGCCGCTGTCGGCCCTGAGTGCGGAAAGGGGCCAGCCCTACGTCTGGGTGGTCGACCCGCAGACCTCCACGCTCAAGCGCACCGCCGTGCGGGTCGGTGCCTATGGCGAAAAGAGCGTACCGGTGCTCGACGGCCTGCATGCCAGCGACTGGGTGGTGGTGGCCGGCGTGCAGGTGCTGCTCGACGGTCAGCAGGTGCGCCCGGTGGACCGGCAGAACCGCGCCGTCGACCTGGCCGCCAAGGAGTAAGCGCCGATGTCGTTCAACCTCTCCGCCTGGGCGCTGCAGCACCGCCAGATCGTGCTCTACCTCATGCTGCTGCTCGGTGTCGTCGGCGCGTTGTCCTATACCAAGCTGGGGCAGAGCGAAGACCCGCCGTTCACCTTCAAGGCCATGGTGGTGAAGACCAACTGGCCGGGCGCCACCGCCGAGCAGGTGGCGCGCCAGGTTACCGAGCGCATCGAGAAGAAACTGATGGAAACCGGCGAGTACGAACGCATCGTGTCGTTCTCCCGGCCCGGCGAGTCCCAGGTCACCTTCATGGCCCGCGACTCGATGCACTCCGACGAGATTCCCGAACTCTGGTACCAGCTGCGCAAGAAGATTGGCGACATCCGCCATACCCTGCCCGCCGGCATCCAGGGGCCGTTCTTCAACGACGAATTCGGCACCACCTTCGGCAATATCTACGCCCTGACCGGCGACGGCTTCGACTACGCGGTGCTCAAGGATTACGCCGACCGCGTGCAACTGCAGCTGCAGCGCGTGAAGGATGTCGGCAAGGTCGAGCTGGTCGGCCTGCAGGACGAGAAGATCTGGATTGAGCTGTCCAACACCAAGCTCGCCACCCTCGGCCTGCCGCTTTCCGCCGTGCAGCAAGCCCTCGAACAGCAGAACGCCATGCCCGTGGCCGGCTTTTTCGAGACCGACAGCGACCGGGTGCAACTGCGGGTCAGCGGCAACTTCGAGACGGTCGAGCAGATCCGCGATTTCCCCATCCGCGTGGCCGAGCGCACCTTTCGCATTGGCGATGTAGCCGAGGTCAGCCGCGGCTTCAACGACCCACCGGCGCCGCGCATGCGCTTCATGGGCGAGGATGCCATTGGCCTGGCGGTTTCCATGAAGCCCGGCGGCGACATCCTGGTGCTCGGCAAGGCATTGGAGGGCGAGTTCACCCGCCTGCAGAACAACCTGCCGGCGGGCATGCAGCTGCGCAAGGTGTCCGATCAGCCGGCAGCGGTGAAGACCGGTGTCGGCGAGTTCGTCAAGGTGCTCACCGAGGCGCTGATCATCGTCCTGCTGGTCAGCTTCTTCTCCCTCGGGCTGCGTACCGGGCTGGTGGTGGCGCTGTCGATTCCCCTGGTGCTGGCGATGACCTTCGCCGCCATGTACTACCTGAACATCGGCCTGCACAAGATCTCCCTCGGCGCCCTGGTGCTGGCCCTGGGCCTGCTGGTGGACGACGCGATCATCGCCGTGGAGATCATGGCGATCAAGATGGAGCAAGGCTACGACCGCCTCAAGGCAGCGAGTTTCGCCTGGACCAGCACGGCGTTCCCGATGCTCACCGGCACGCTGATCACCGCGGCGGGCTTTCTGCCGATCGCCACGGCGCAGTCGGGCACCGGCGAATACACCCGCTCGATATTCCAGGTGGTGACCATCGCGCTGCTGATGTCCTGGGTGGCGGCGGTGATGTTCGTGCCGTACCTGGGCGCGCGCCTGCTGCCGGATCTGGCCAAGCGCGCCGCCCTCAAGCATGGCAGTACGGGCGGGCATGACCCTTATTCGACGCCTTTCTATCAGCGCGTTCGCCGTCTGGTCGACTGGTGCGTGCGCTGGCGCAAGACGGTCATCGTGCTGACCCTGGCGCTGTTCGTCGGCTCGATCTTTCTGTTCCGTTTCGTGCCGCAGCAGTTCTTTCCCGCTTCGGGGCGCCTGGAGCTGATGGTCGATTTCAAGCTGGCCGAAGGCGCCTCGCTGATCGCCACCGAGGCCGAGGTGCGCCGCCTGGAAGCGCGCCTCGCGGGTCACCCGGGTGTGGACAACTACGTGGCTTATGTCGGCACCGGTTCGCCGCGCTTCTACCTGCCGCTGGACCAGCAACTGCCGGCCACCAGCTTCGCGCAGATCGTGGTGCTGGCCACCTCCATCGAGGAGCGCGAAGCCGTACGCGCCTGGTTGATCGAGGTGCTGCACGACGAATTCCCAGGCCTGCGCACACGGATCTCGCGCCTGGAGAATGGCCCGCCGGTGGGCTACCCGGTGCAGTTCCGGGTCTCCGGCGAGCATATCGACGAAGTGCGCGCCCTGGCCCGCCAGGTCGCCGACAAGGTGCGCGCCAACCCCGACGTGGTCAACGTGCACCTGGACTGGCAGGAGCCGAGCAAGGTGGTGTACCTGAACATCGACCAGGAGCGTGCCCGCGCCCTTGGCGTAAGCACCGCCGAGGTGGCCAAGTTCCTGCGCAGCTCACTCAACGGTTCGTCGGTCAGCGATTACCGCGAGGACAACGAGCTGATCGAAATCCTCCTGCGCGGCACCTCGGCCGAGCGCCAGGCGCTGCAGCTGCTGCCGAGCCTGGCGGTGCCCACCGACAGCGGCAAGAGCGTGGCCCTGGCGCAGATCGCCAGCCTGGAGTACGGCTTCGAAGAGGGCGTGATCTGGCACCGCAACCGCCTGCCGACGGTCACCGTGCGCGCCGACATCTATGGAGCCCAGCAGCCCGCCACCCTGACCCAGCAGATCCTGCCGACCCTGGCCGAGATCCGCGCCAGCCTGCCGGATGGCTACCTGCTGGAAGTGGGCGGCTCGGTGGAGGATTCCTCCAAGGGCCAGGCCTCGGTGGCGGCCGGCGTGCCGTTGTTCGTGGTGGTGGTGCTGACCCTGCTGATGCTGCAGCTCAAGAGCTTCTCGCGCATGACCATGGTGTTTCTTACTGCGCCGCTGGGGCTGATCGGCGTGACCCTGTTCCTGCTGCTGTTCGGCCAGCCGTTCGGTTTCGTGGCGATGCTCGGCACCATCGCGCTGTCAGGGATGATCATGCGCAACTCGGTGATTCTGGTCGACCAGATCGAGCAGGACCGCGAGGCCGGGCTGGACAGCTGGAACGCCATAGTCGAAGCCACCGTGCGGCGCTTCCGGCCCATCGTGCTGACCGCGCTGGCGGCGGTACTGGCGATGATCCCGCTGTCGCGCAGCGTGTTCTTCGGGCCGATGGCGGTGGCGATCATGGGCGGTCTGGTGGTGGCCACCGCGCTGACCCTGCTGTTCCTGCCGGCGCTTTATGCGGCGTGGTTTCGGGTCAAGTCGAGCGACACGGCAGGCTGCGGGTAACCGCCAAAAGCACGGGTCATGATTTTTTGGGGCCGAAACGTCTCGTCCCGTGTCAGCAATAAGGGGCGGATTCAACCGGTCGACGCAACGTACTGATTAAAGCACTCGGCAGGAGTCGCAAAGTCGAGTGTTTTACGTGGTCGCTCATTTAATAGTCTTGCTACCTCATCGAGCTTGTCTTGAGA
>Ga0209371_1001161_pt1 | contig 19274 bp, 14 predicted proteins | sample AgamicAtAmrz_FD_187165 | JGI IMG/M metagenome (GOLD analysis project Ga0209371, IMG submission 187165) | Agave microbial communities from Guanajuato, Mexico - At.Am.rz (SPAdes) (version 2) | ecosystem: Host-associated > Plants > Roots > Rhizosphere | place: Guanajato, Mexico | collected 2012-06-07
CCCTGCTGATGATCCTCGTATTATCGTCCATGCAGCTCGACATGGTCATCCGGCTCTATGGGCTGATGGTACTTCTGGGCGATAACGGTCTCATCAACGGCGCGCTCATCCGCCTTGGCATCGTTTCGCAGCCGCTGCCGCTGATGTACAACATCTTCGGCGTCGTGGTCGGGCTGGTGCAGATCACGCTGCCTTTCATGATCCTCTCCCTGATCGGCATCATCAAATCCATCCATCCGGCGCTGGAAGAAGCGGCCAGATCGCTTGGCGCCTCCCGCATGCGAGCCTTCTTCTCCATCGTGCTGCCGCTTTCCATGCCGGGAATTCTGGCGGGCACGCTGCTGGTCTTCGCACTCGCCATTTCATCCTATGTCGTGCCGGCGCTGATGGGCGGCTGGAAGGTCATGGTCATGCCGATCCACATCTACCAGCAGGTGGCGGAAACGGGGCGCTGGCAATTCGGCGCGGCAATCGCCGTGATCCTCTTCGTCACCAGCCTGATGGCGATCGCCGTCTATCACCGCGCTGCCATGCGCACCACGGGAGGGCGCAGCTGATGCGTGAGGAATCATCCATTCCGCTTGTTTTCAGGCTTCTGTCGGTACTGACGCTGACGGTTTTGCTGGTCCCCGTCATCATCGTCATCCTGTCCGGCCTGAATGCCGGCGACTACCTGACCTTTCCGCCGCAGGGTTTTTCGTTGCGCTGGGTCTACGCCTTCCTGACTTCGCCAACCTTCCTTTCGGCCTATGGCGTTTCCTTCCTCGTCGCCGGCGTCTCGACAGCGATTTCGACAGTGCTCGGCACCATGGCGGCCCTTTTCCTGACGCGCTCCTCCAGCCGTCTTGTCGCACCTTTACGCGCCTTCTTCATGATGCCCATCGTCCTGCCGGGGGTGGTGCTTGGTCTTGCGCTCTATGTGTTCTACGTCACCACCGGCATCGGGCTGGCGCGGAGCATGGCGGGCCTGATTGTCGGCCATGTCATCGTCACCTGCCCCTTCGTCATCGCCACGGTCACCGCCGCACTCGTCGGCTTCGACCGCAGCCTGGAAGAGGCGGCGCGCTCGCTCGGAGCGTCTCCCTTCACCGCCTTCCGCCTCGTGACGCTGAAGATCATTTCGCCGGCCATCTCGGCGGGCACCATCTTCGCCTTCATCATTTCCTTCGGCCAGTTCGAGGTGACGCTGTTTCTCTCGACGCCAAACCTGCAGACGCTGCCGATGGCCATGTATGTGGCGCTGCGCTACGCCTTCGAACCCACCGCGGCTGCGGCAGGCATATTCGCCATCCTCCTCGTCGTCCTCTCGATGGTGGCGACCTCCAGGCTCATCAATCTGAAGCGCATTTTCGGCGGCTAGGGCTCCGCCGGACATTCAATGAACTACCCGTATCCATAGATTCAAAAACAAGGGGAACATGGACATGACAGGAATGACATTCGATCCCGGCCGCCGCAGGCTCCTCAAGATGGGTGCCGCAGCGGCAACCCTGCCGCTCTTCAACATCAACCACGCCTTCTCGCAGGATGTGACCTATGACGGTTCCGTTTTCGATGCCGGCGGCGCGGTGTTGCGGATCGGGGAATGGGGCGGCCCCTGGGGCGAACTGGTGCACAAATATCTGCTGACCGAGTTCGCGAAAGACTTCAACTGCAAGATCGAATATGATTCCACCTGGCCGTGGTTTCCGAAATTCGTCGCCAACGGGCCGAAGAAACCACCGCTCGACATCACCAACTGGAACCTGCCGGAAATGTTCAAGACGGCGGCGGCGGGAGATTTCTTCCACACGATCGACGAAATCCTTCCCAATGTGCCGAACGGCAAAAATCTCTGGCCCTTCGCCACCGCGAACGGCGTCGGCGTCACCTGGGCCTTCAACCAGTATGTGCATGCCTATCGCACCGACCTCGTTACCCCGCCGCCGACCAGCTTCAAGGACATGTGGAAGCCGGAATTCGCCGGCAAGCGTGGTACCTACATCACCTCCAACACCCTGCAGATGGACTTCTTCCTCGTCGCCTGCTCGCTCTTCGGCAAGGACCAGTACGATCTCGACGCCGGTTACAAGGCGATGAAGGAATTGATGCCCGCCAAGATTTCGGATTTCACCGGCAACATGCAGACGCTGATGGATCGCGGGGAAGTGGTCATCGCCGTGCAGAGCGATGCCGAACCGATGCAGGCCCGCGACAAGGGTGCGCCTTTTGCCGTGATGTACTGGAAGGAACTTCAGCCGATCCTCACCCAGACCTACACGGTCAGCCGCTATTCCGAGCCGACCCAGAAGAAGCTTGCCTATGCGCTTCTCAACCGTGCGCTGGAGCCGTCCTTCATGACCAACATGGGCAGGGAATTCTACCTGCGTCCCACCGTCTCCAACGCCGTCCTGCCGGATAATCTCGTCAAGGCCGGCATCGTCAACAGCGCCGACGCCACCAAGGATTTCTGGCTGCCGAACTGGAAGGCCTATCTCGAAAACGAAGACGATATCGTCGAGACCGTGAACGAAATCTTCGCGGGCTGACCCTCGCACCCGCAGAACGTCGTGGCCGGCCCCGCCGGCCACGCCCCAGAGGGAAAGGACAACGGAAGCCGATGTCGGATATTCAACTGAAAAGCCTCGTCAAATCATATGGCGACAATGTCGCCGTCGCGGGCATCGATCTGCACATAGAGCAGGGCGAGTTCTTTTCGCTGCTGGGACCTTCCGGCTGCGGCAAGTCCACGACATTGCGCATGATCGCCGGCTTCATCCGCCCATCTTCGGGACATATCCTGATCGGATCGGACGATGTCACCCATCTGCCGCCGGAAAAGCGCGACATCGGCATCGTCTTCCAGAATTATGCGATTTTTCCGCATATGAGCGTGGCGGAAAACATCGCCTTCGGTCTGAAGCTGCGAAAGAAATCCAGGGAGGAAATCGACAGCTCCGTCGCCTTCGCGTTACGCCAGGTCGGGCTGATCGGATATGAAAATCGCTATCAGCGCCAGCTCTCCGGCGGCGAGCAGCAGCGTGTGGCCCTTGCCCGCGTGCTGGTTACCGAACCGCGCATCCTGCTTCTGGATGAGCCGCTTTCGGCGCTCGACAAATCGCTGAGGGAGGAGATGAAATACTGGATCAAGGACCTGCAGAAGAAGCTCGGCATCACCACCGTTTATGTGACCCACGATCAGGATGAGGCGCTCACCATGTCCGACCGCATCGGCGTGATGCAGAAGGCCAAAGTCGAGCAGGTGGGCACGCCACAGGAAATCTACGAAAGGCCGAAGACGCTTTTCGTCACCACCTTCATCGGTCAGTCCAACGTCATCGATGCCACGGTGAGAGGCCGCGAAGGCGAAAGACTCGCGGTCCGCTTCGGCGACAGCACGGCGCTAACCAGGCTTCCATCCGACAATTTTGCCGAAGGCAAGGCCGTCAAGCTGGTGGTCAGGCCGGAAAACATCATCATCGGCGAGGCCGGCACCGGCCTTGCGGCAACCGTCGTTTCGGAAACCTATCAGGGTGCGCTTGTCCGCTACCATCTTTCGGTCGGCGGGCAGGATATCGTCGCCGAGCGGCAGAACCAGTCCCATCTCGCAAAGCTGTCGCCCGGACAGGCGATCGGCGTGACGTGGGACCCGGAACGATCCGAAGTGCTGGTGGCCTGAGGCCCGGCACCGGAACCAGAAAATCGGGAAAGGATGCAATGTGCGGCGACAGGCCGCGCAGGCGCCCTTCCCTTGTCAATCGACAGGAGAAAGACATGCGTATTGGCATTGATGTGGGTGGCACGAATACCGACGCCGCCCTTATGGATGGGGCAGCGGTCATCGGCGCCTGCAAAAGCCCGACAACGGCCGATGTCGGCTCGGGCATCGTGACGGTGCTGAAAAAGCTTCTCGGCATGACGGGCGCATCCGTCTCGCAAATTCAGGCGGTGATGATCGGCACGACCCATTTCACCAATGCCGTGGTCGAGCGCAAGCGCCTGCTGGAAGTCGCCGCCATCCGCCTCGGCCTGCCGGCCACCAAGGGCCTGCCGCCGCTGACCGACTGGCCGAAGGACTTGGCCGACACGCTTGGCCGACACACATTCATGCTGCGCGGCGGACATGAATTCGACGGGCGCACCATCGCGCCTCTCGATGAAAAGGGATTGATGGAGGTTGCCGCCACCGTGCGCGAACGCGGCCTGAAGACGGCGGCCATCACCTCGGTTTTTTCGCCGGTCACGCCGGAAATGGAGCTTCGCGCCGCCGAAATCCTGCGCGACGCGGTTCCTGACGTCGCCATCTCGCTCAGCCATGAAATCGGCAGGGTCGGCTTTCTTGAGCGCGAAAACGCCTCGATCATGAATGCCTCGCTGGCCGAGCTCTCCCGCAAGGTTGTCTCCTCCTTCCGCAGCGCGCTGAAGGAACTGGACATCAAGGCGCCCTTTTTCATCAGCCAGAACGACGGAACGTTGATGTCTCCCGACTATGTGGAGCGTTATCCCGTCCTCACCTTCGCCTCCGGCCCCACCAATTCCATGCGTGGTGCTGCCATGCTGGCGGGCGTCAAGGAAGCCATGGTGGTGGATATTGGCGGCACGACATCAGATGTCGGCATGCTCGTTCACGGTTTTCCGCGAGAATCGGCGGTTGCGGTTGATATTGGCGGTGTGCGCACCAATTTCCGCATGCCGGACGTGCTGGCCATCGGGCTTGGCGGCGGCTCGCTGGTGCGTGACGAGGGTAAGCGCATCGGTCCCGATTCCGTCGGTTACGAGATCACCAGCAAGGCGCTGGTTTTCGGCGGCGATACGCTGACTACCACGGATATCGTCGTGGCGGCCGGTCTGGAGGATATTGGCGACCGCTCCCGCGTTGCGCATATTCCCGCAAAAACCATCGAAACCGCACTGGACACCATGCACCGCATGGTCGATGAGGCCGTGGACCGCATGAAGACCAGCGCCGATCCGCTCCCCGTCATTCTGGTGGGCGGCGGTTCCATTCTGGTCTCGCGCGACCTGCCTTCGGCATCGAAAGTTCTGAGGCCAGAAAACGCCTCCGTCGCCAACGCCATCGGCGCCGCCATCGCACAGGTGGGCGGCGAGGTGGATCGCATCTTCTCGCTGGAAGGCACATCGCGCGACGCCGTTCTGGCAAGCGCAAAGGCCGAGGCTTCTGAACGGGCGGTAAAGGCGGGGGCGACTGCAGCCTCCGTCAAGATCATGGATATCGAGGAAGTTCCGCTTGCCTATCTGCCAGGCAGCGCCACCCGCATCCGCGTCAAGGCGGTTGGCGACCTGGTGATCGGTTGAGGACATGGCGATGAAACTCACACGTGAACATCTTGCCGATCTTGCCGTCGGCGCGGCCTTTCTCGGAACCGGCGGCGGCGGCGACCCCTATGTCGGGCGCATGATGGTGCAGCAATGCCTGGACGAAGGCTGCGAGGTCGAGCTGATCGACCCCAGCGAGTTGCCGGACGACAGTCTCGTCATCCCGACAGCCATGATGGGTGCGCCGACCGTGCTGGTGGAGAAAATCCCGTCTGGCGAAGAGGCCATCTTCTCGCTCCGTCGCCTTGAGAAACGGCTCGGTAAAAAAGCCGGCTACACCATGCCCATCGAGATAGGCGGCATCAACTCCACCATTCCGCTGGTCGTCGGCGCCCGGCTCGGCCTGCCCATCGTCGATGCAGACGGCATGGGGCGCGCCTTTCCCTTTCTCGAAATGGAAACATTCGGCGTTTACGGCATATCCGGCTCCCCCATGGCGGTCAGCAACGAATGGGGCGATTGTGCGCTGATCGAAGCCGTCGATAACAGGCAGATGGAATGGCTCTCCCGCGCCGTCGCCATTCGCATGGGCGGCTGCGCCTATATTGCGGAATATGCCATGAGCGGCGCGGAGGTGAAGCGCACGGCAATTCCCAATACGCTGACACTGGCGATCCACATCGGCAAGGTGTTGCGCAAGGCGCAGGAGGACCACATCAATCCCATCGAGGCGCTTCTCGGCTTCCTGCCCTCCACGCTTTACCGTTATGGCCGCGTCATCTTTCAGGGAAAGATCGTCGATGTGATGCGCGAAACCAAAGCCGGTTTCACCATCGGCCGCGCCCGCATCGAAGCCGTCGCGCCATTTACCTCGCAGATGGAAATAGAAATCCAGAACGAGAACCTGATCGCCAGGCAGGATGGCAGGGTAAGAGCCATCGTGCCGGACCTGATCTCGATCATGAACACGGAAACCGCCGAGCCAATCACCAGCGAAAACCTGCGTTACGGCCAGCGCGTCACCGTGGTCGCCGTCTCGGTGCCCGAGATCATGCGCACCCCGGAAGCGCTCAACGTGTTCGGCCCGGCCTGCTTCGGCCTGAAGGAACCCTTTACCTCCATCGAGGAGATCGACTGACATGGCAATCATCACGGAGCAGGACATAGACGATCTGGCCGTCGGCGCGGCCGTTCTCGGCACCGGCGGCGGCGGCGATCCCTATATCGGCAAACTTCTGGCCAAGGCCGCCATTGAAAAATACGGGTCGGTGGACCTGATCTCGCTCGACGCGGTGCCCGATGGCGCAGCCGTTGTCGCCTGCGGCGCGATGGGAGCGCCCACCATTCTGATCGAAAAAATTCCCTCGGGCGAAGAAGGCGACCTTGCGCTTGAGACCTATGAGGACCACACCGGTATCGATGTCGGCGCCATCATTCCCTTCGAGGCGGGCGGCATCAATTCCATGATACCCATCGTGCTGGCGGCCAAAAAGCGCGTGCCGGTCATCGATGCGGACGGCATGGGCCGCGCCTTCCCGCAGCTCGAAATGGAAACCTTCAACGTCTACGGCGTGCCGGCAAGCCCGGTGGCGGTGGCCGATGAACGCGGCAACCGCGTGCTGATCGAGACCGAAGACGCCGCAAAGGCCGAGTGGCTGGCCCGTGGCGTAACCATCCGCATGGGCGGGCAGGCCTATATCGTCAATTACGGCATGGATGGCGCAACGGCAAAACGCGTCTCGGTGCCGGCCACCATGTCGCTTGCCGTCGGCATTGGCCGGACCCTGCGCGAGGCGGTCGCAGGGCATCTCGACCCGGTCCGGGCGCTTGTCGATTTTTTTTCGGGCACGCATTACGGCCATGCCGAAATCATCACCTCCGGCAAGGTCTGCGATGTCGCCCGCAAGGAAGAAAACGGCTGGTCGGTGGGGATTGCCACCATCGAACCCTTCGACACCTCGAAACCGAAGGTCAAAATCCGCATCCAGAACGAAAATCTCGTGGCCGAGGAGGAAGGCGGCCGCGTGCTGGCGATCGTTCCCGATCTCATCACCGTGCTCGACATAGACACGGCCGAAGCCATCACCACCGAGAGGCTGCGTTATGGACAACGCGTGAACGTGCTTGCCGTGCGTGTACCGCCCATCATGCGCACGCCGGAAGCGCTTGCCGTCTTCGGTCCCGCCGCCTTCGGCCTGCCGCAAGCCTACCGGCCACTCGGCTCTTGACGAACGCCCGGCATCAGGCGCTGATAATGCCCTGCCCTTTCCGGACATCATTCCGGCCGGGGCCGGTCGTTCAGTGACGAAAGAGGACCGATGCCGAGCCGTGTCTTGCGTGAAAAGCCGTTGCATGCCGTAAGAACCTTTACCGGCGCCGGGTTGCGCGTCAGCCCGCCGCGCATGCTTTTTTCAGGCATCGAAAGACCCTATCTGCTCTCCAAGCTGGCCGCAGGGCTTGCCAGACAGATCGTCGTTCTTCGCGCCCCGCCCGGTTTCGGCAAGACCGCCCTGATGAAAGCGGCCTATGAGCGTCTGGTGGACGGCACCCTTACTTTGCCGGGCATGCGCGATACGGCGGTTTCCCATTGCTCCTGGCTCAACGCATCCGGCATTGCATCCCCTGAGCGTTTCGTCGGTGAATTGCGTCAATCGCTTGGCCTTGCCGCAATGGCGGACACGCAGGATGCGATGACGGACGCCATGGAAGCGGTGGCTCGGCGTGAGGGCCTGACCATTCTTTTCATCGACAATGTCGACGAAATCGACACCGGCAGCCGATACCGGCTTCTGGAGCAGCTCATTTTTTCCGCGCCCGATACGCTCCGTATCGCCTGCTCGTCCTGTTCTCCCGCGCAATTGCCGCTTGCCCGGCTGAAGGCACGCGGCGTATTGACGGAGGTGACCGCGCGAGAGCTCGAATTCGGGCGATCCGACCTGCGGCGGCTGCTGGCCCGTGGCGCGATGGCGGCGCTTGTCGACCCCCTGATGGAAATCACCCGTGGCTGGCCCGCGTTGGCGCAACTCGCCGCGGGCATCGTAACCGGAGGCCCGACGGAAGAAGAGCGGCGCCTGTTGCTCGCCGGAACCCATGCCGATTTGATGGACTACACGCGCGAAACCGTCATCAACCGGCTTTCTCCGGCGCTCCTGTCCACCCTGCGCCGATTGTCGCCTTTCTCGGAATTTCGTCTTGATCTCGCCTCCGACCTCGGTTTGCCCGGCTTGACGGAAGAGGATCTGGCCATGCTGGAGGCCATGCATCCCATTATCGAAAACGGGCCGAATGGCTGGCTCTCCCTGCACCCCGTGCTTCGCACCTGCCTCGAACGGGACACCGCCTTCGTTTCGGAAACGGAAAAGAAGGCGCTGCATCGCCAGGCCGCCCTCTGGTTTGCAACCCGCGCCCATCTGGAACGCGCCGTTTCCCACGCCGCCCAGAGCGGCGATTTCCATATGGCGGAAGAAATCATCGGCAAGGCCGGCGGCGTCGATATTTTCCTGCGGGCCGGGCATCAGGTGCTGGAGCACCTCATCGATAATTTTCCGCCGGAAATCCTGCATGCATCGCCCGGCCTGATGGTCTGTTATGCCGTGGTGCTCTCCAAGCGCGGCAATGCGGCGGCCGGACGCGAACGGCTCGATATTCTGAAAGAAAACGGCGAATGGTCCGCTGCCGCACTTGCCGCCGTCGACCGTAGCGTCCTCGACCATATCGACAGCCTGATCGATGTTTATGAAGACCGCCGCATGAGCCCTGCCGAGGCGCAACGGCTGGAACGGGCCGCCGCCGCCCTGCCGCCGCATGCCACATGGGAACTCGCCTGGCTCTTCAACCACCTCTGCATCATTTACACCCGAACCGGCGAGCTTGAGGAAGCGCGGCGGGCAGCGCTGAAGGCGCTCGGCTATTACCGCGAGGAGAAAACGCCCTATGCACAGGTCTTCATGCTCATCCACCTCGGCCTCGTCAGCACGCTGACCGGTGAATTTTCCGCCGCCCTGCAGTTTTGCCGGGAGGCCGAAGAACTGGTGGAACGGGTGCACTGGACGGACCGGAACCTGCTCGCCATCGTCCGCCTTGCAACAGCCGATGTGCTTTATCAGCAGGGTGAGGTGCTTCACGTCGAGCAGACGCTCACGGAATGCGTGGAGCCGCTGATACGCGGCGAAAGCTGGGTCGACCTTTTCATGCGCCTGTTCTGGCTGCTGGCCCGCAGCCGTCTTCAGGTAAGCGGCTTCGACGCCGCCGCTGCCGCAATCGACAAGGCGGAGGAAGTGGCGGTGGAGCGCAACCTGCCCCGCCTGAAGACCGCGGCTGCCATCATGCGTGTCGATCTGCTCGTCAGGGCCGGCATGATCGAGTCGGCAACGCAGGCGATGGAACGGGTGGAAACCCTGAAACAGGCGGGCGGTCCCGGCAACTGGACCTGGCGCGAGGCCTATGATTTCGACATCGCCAGCGCCCGGTTCGCGCTTGCGCAGGGGCAGGCGCCGCAGGCATTGCTAAGGCTCGAAGCTCTGATCCTCTCCGCCAAGGCGTCCGGCCGCGCCTATCACCGCATGCTGGCCGAAATCATGGCGGTACAGGCCTCGTGGAAAGCAGGCCGACAACAACAGGCCTTCGCCTATCTGCAATCGGCCATCGCCCTTGCCCGCGCTCACGAGGCGACCCAGCTCTTTACCGATGAAGGGCACGATCTTGCCACCACATTGCGCGCCATCGTGCGCCGTTTCGGCCTGAAGGTATTCAGCCCGAACGCGGTGGAATTCATGAGCCGCATCGTCGGACACGGTCTTGGCCGCCAGCCACGCATGGTGATGCCGCTGGGCGGCAATGACGACGGCGCAACACATGCCGCCGGACTGCTGAGCGGGCGGGAAACCACCGTTTTGAAACTTCTCTCCGAAGGCCGCAGCAACAAGGAAATGGCCCGCGATCTCGGCCTTTCGGAAGCGACCGTAAAATTCCACCTGAAGAACATCTACGCGAAGCTTGGTGTCAGCCGGCGCGGCATGGCCGTCTCCGTCAGCAAACATCTCAAGCTGACCGACCGCGAATGACGCCGACACCGATATGCGATGTCGGCCGGTTCACATGAGGTTCGTAAACTGGACTACCCTTGAACCAGGTTGAGGCAAATGACGGTCCTGTCATCACTGAATTCCGCCGTTGTCGAACCTTTGACGGACGGATACTCACGCAGCTTGTGAAAATCCACCGCCTCGACACGCGCGAATTCCGCTTCCCAGGCCGCAACATCCGTCCCCGCCGGCAGGGACAAATAGCCGTCGGAGAATATTTCAACGCTCGAGAGCCCGTCTTTGGCGATGCGGACGTCAACCGTCCCCTCCTGCATGACGGTTCCGCCATTCACCGAGGCGTAACCCAGTACATGCCCATGCCGGTTTGCGAATTGCGGCTGAACACGGATTCCACCCATCAGGAATTCCTCGACCGTTTCAATGTCGTTCTCAAGGCCGCTCATCCCGGCCGCGGCAATGACGACATTTTCCGCATCCCGCGCCGTCATGATACCGTTTGCGACCGCTGAACGCAGGCCGGAGAAAATCGTCGCACGCGTGCGCGCCTCTGCCGCATTGCCATCGCCGATGGCGGCAAGAAGCTGTTTGAACACGAATATACGCGCCGAAGTGCTTACCGTATCGATCAGCTTTGTGTGCTGAAACAGACGCGTGCCGTTGATCCTGACGCCGGAATCGCCGGCAAGCAGCAGGCGGAAACTGTCGCCCATATCCGCCACGATGGCCAATGTGGTCGATGGCGGATGGCCAGCATTGATCCGCTGCGCCTCCTTTTTCAGGATATCGCTGATATTTTGAAAAAGCGTGGGCGCTGCGAGTGTTTCCAGCCTGCCGTCAAGGCTCATCTCAGCGACGGCATTGGCGGCGGCAAGGGCCGCGATGCGGCCGGAACTCAGCCCGCCGTAACTTGCTCCGGTCGGATCGGTCGCACCGTCGAAAACGGCCAGAACCCGTCCGGGAATGAGAAGCGCCACATCGTCCCCCGGCTTTGCGGCGTTCTTGTATTTCGATTGCGAAAAGCTCGCGATATTCATCTTTCTGGTGTCCTTGCAGAGGGAGGCTGGCGGCGACACATGGGTCGCCGCTGCTGCAGTTTTGAATGATATTTGATGGTTTCAGACGAAAGAGGCTTCCTTGTCTTCCGAAAGCCGGAAGACGACGAAGACGCAAAGTCCGGTGCTGACGAGAAGTAAGGTGGAAAGTGCCGCGGCCGTGCCGAACTCGCCGTCAATCACCTGAATATAGATCAGGACGGGCATCGTGATCGTCCGTGCCGTGTAGAGGATCAGCGTCGAGGACAATTCGTTGATGGCGGTGATGAAGCTCATCAACGAACCGATGATGAGCCCGGGCAACATCAGCGGCACCGTCACCGATATGAACGTCTTCGCCGGCGAAGCGCCGAGATTGACCGCGGCCTCCTCGATGGAGGGCTTGATCTGCCTGAGAATCGAGGTCGTGGAGCGGACGCCGTAAGGCAGGCGGCGGATAAACACCAGCAGGATGATGATGATTGCCGTGCCGGTAATGTCAAAAGGCGGATAACGGAACGTCGTGACATAGCCAATCGCCATGACGACGCCGGGTATCAGGTAGGGAACCATCAGCAGAAGATCGAGCGAGCCTGATACTGCATTGTCCCGCCTGACCACGAGGAAAGAGAGCAGGCCGGAAACGATGGCGATCAACACCACTGCGGCAAGCGCAAAGGTGAAGCTGTTGGCAATCGCCTGCGGTGAATCGCGAAGAATGCGGGCATAGCTGTCCAACCCGAAACCGCCTGTAAAGACGGGGCCGTTTGTTGCGAGGAACGATGTGTAGATGACCGTAAGGGACGGCAGCATGGCGACAAAGACGACTAGATAGCAGAAACCGTGCACGATAAACGATTTCAACGGGCGCATGGAGCGCTTTACCGGCCGGTTGGTCAATGAACTGGCATAACGGCGCTTGGCGAGAATGTGCCGCTGCAACAGAAGCGCGGCCATGGAAATGGCAATCATCACCATGGAAATCGTGACTGCCATGGTCGGTGTGCCGGCCATTTCGGAGGTATATTGCGCATAGGCGATGGTCGACAGTGTCCTGATGCCCTTGCCGAGGATTGCCGGCGTCCCGAAGTCTGCAATGGACAATACGAAGCAGATGATCGCGCCGGTGCTGACTGCCGGAAAGACCAGCGGCAAGGTGATCTTGCGGAACCGTTGGAACGCCGTGCAGCCGAGGTTTTCCGCCGCATCCTCATAGGATTTGTTGATGGTGTTCAGCGCATTTTCCGTCATCAGGAAGATATAGGGAAAGAACTTCAGGCTGAAGACCATCACGATGCCGGGTATCCCGTAGATGGTCGGCAGTGAAATGCCGGCGAAAGACAGGAGATTGGTGACTGCGCCGTTGGCGCCGAACAGCATGATCCAGGCATAGGCGCCGATGAAGGGCGGCGCGCACAGAACCAGCACTGCGAAGGTGGCAATGAAGGTACGGCCCTTGATGCGGTATCGCGAGGTGCAGAAGGCAAGCGGAATACCGAGCAGGCAGGCCCCCAACATGCCCAGCACGCCGATGACAAGCGTATTCCACAATGCCACGGTATAAAAACGCCGCGTCAGCACCTGGACATAGTTGCCGAAACCGAAAGCACCCGTCTTGGCGTCGAAGAAGCTGATGAAGAACACGCTGAAAATCGGCAGGATCAAAAAGATCGCCAGCATGACAACGGCAAATGCCGTCACGCTGGTCCAGAAGCCCGGCAGTCTCAGGCGGAAGCCGCCCGTGGTTACGGTTGCAGTCATATCCGTCATGACAGGCGCTCCCCGGTAACGCCCTCGCCAAAGAGCTTGGTATCAACAGCAGGCCAGGAGAAAACCGTTTTCTGGCCGGGCTGAAGGGCGATGATATCAGCCGACGGCTTGGTGATCGCCTCGATTTCCTCTCCCGACGACAGCACTGCGGCAACATTCATCTCGCGACCGGTGAAGCTCACCTGTCTTATGGTGACAGGTAGCTCGATGCGGTCTTCATCTTCGTTCGCAGGCGAGCCAACGGTAATCGCTTCGGGACGGATGGCGGCAACGACCGTTCGTTGCGGCGCAATGGCGTCGACCTGCGGCAGCCCCACTTTGTGCCCGGAAATGGATATCTGCCCACCCGAACGATCCAGCGTCAGGAAGTTGTTTGCCCCCACGAAGGAGGCGACGAAACGGTTGGCGGGGTTGTTATAAACTTCCCAGGGCGCTGCGGCCTGCTGGATGACGCCGCCATACATCACACAGACCAGATCGGACATGGCAAGCGCCTCCTCCTGATCATGGGTCACATAAACCGTGGTAATGTTCATGGCCTGCTGGATTTCGCGCAACTCGCGCCGCAGATCGACGCGCAGTTTGGCATCGAGGTTGGATAGTGGCTCGTCCATCAACAACACTTTCGGATTGATGACGAGCGCTCGCGCCAGGCCGACGCGCTGCTGCTGACCGCCGGATAATTCATGCGGCATGCGCTTGGCGTAGGGAGCGAGCTGCACGATATCGAGAATCTTGCCGACACGTTCACGAATCTCGGCGGAAGACGCCTTGCGCTGCTTCAAACCGAAGGCGATGTTGTCGAAGACGGAAATATGCGGAAATACCGCATAATCCTGAAAAACCATGCCGACATCGCGCTTATGTGCGGGCACATGCTCGATCGCCTGTCTTTCGATACTGATACTGCCGCTGTCCTGCTGGTGAAAACCGGCAATCGTGCGCAGGAGGGTCGTCTTGCCGCATCCGCTCGGACCGAGAAGCGTAAAGAACGATCCCGAGGGGATGGAGATATTGATGTCGGAAAGGGCAACGACATCCCGGTAGCTCTTTTTTATGCTGGTAATTTCCACGGCGGCCATGTGCTGCTCCATGACAGATCCTGCACGGCCGGTGACCACGCTGGACAAACGAAAAGCGAATTGTGAATGGGATAAAGGGGGGGACGCCGCTTCTGCGCCGTCCCCGGCAATTATCTTACTGAACGTCGAGCAATGTCTCGTTCCACTTTTCCATCAGGCGCGCGCGATTGTCCGCAGCCCATTTGAAGTCGTATTTCGCGTCTGGAACATCGGAAAGCGGAACGAGTGCCGGATTGGCGGGAACATCGGTTCGAACCGAACGACGACCCGCCTTCACCACGATTTCCTGCGCTTCCCTGGAGACGATGAAATCGATGAAGGCCCTGCCATTACCGGCATTCGGCGCTCCCTTCACGAGCGCCATGCCGTCAGGCGCAATTGCCGTACCCTCTTTCGGATAAACGATTTCGACCGGCGCGCTGCCGAGCTTATAGCGGAGCGCGGCATCTTCCAGCGTAATGCCAACGGCCTGTTCGCCATCGTTGACGAAACGCGGAACCGCGCCTGAAGAGGTGGAAAGAACCGAGTTGCCGAGGATGCCGGTATAAATTTCCCAGCCTTTTTCCTCGCTGTCGAAATCCTGCAATACCGTTGCCATCTGAATATAGGCCGAGCCGGACTGATCGGCGCGGGCCGACGAAATCAGGCCCTTATATTCCGGCTTTGCGAGATCGGCCCAGGACGTCGGAACGGGAGCGCCTTTCAGGGCCTCCTTATTGACGATAAAGGCCGTGACGACGGCCGTGAAAGGCACCCAGTTCGCGCTCGGTGAAAAGGCAGGGTTGATCGACGCAGCCTCAACCGGCTTGTATGGCTCGAAAAGGTCGGCGGAAAAATCGATGACCGTCCCGTCGACGCTCCAGATCACATCGCCCGCCGCCTTGCCGCTCTCCGCCTTGATGCGGTTCATCAGCTCGCCGGACCCGGATTTGACAAGCTCGACCTTGGTGCCGGTTTTCTTTTCGAACATGGGCAGCAATTCGTCCATGAGCTGCTGCGGGGCGGCGGAATAGACCACAACGGTACCTTCGGCATGAGCGAAAGCCGCGCTGGCAAGGAAAGTGGCGCCGGCAAAAAGGCGCGCGAAAATAGTGCATGATTTACGCATAAGGGGGCTCCGTTTTTTTGTTCCCTGACAGACCGGCCCTGCGACATGATTTCTTTTTGATTTTGCCTGTCGCCACCCGCTGCCTATTATTTATTTTCTTTACGTAAATTAATTAGTCAAGCCGGAATTTATTTTGACTGCGAAAATAAATTATCCAACTGAAAAAACACAGTTTTTCATGATTTTTACTCCCAGCCGTCCGCTCTCGAGGGCAGGTTTTCCGGCAAAACGAGGTGTACAATCGCGCGATTTCCGCTAATCATCCGGCGTAACTTCTCGCGGGGAAACTTGTTTGATCGATCTCGGCTACAATGAGCGGCGCCTGCTCGAGATTTTGCGTGGCAAGGGAGGCATGTCGCGTATCGAACTGGCGCGGGAGATGGATGTTTCCGCACCGACCCTTACCCGCCTGACGGCCAATCTCCTGGAATCCGGCCTCATCGTCGAAGCGGAGGAGGCCCGCAACGACGGTAAACGGGGCAAACCGTCCACAGCCATCGAAATCAACCCGAACGGGCTTTTCACGCTGGGGGTCTACTTCAATCCAGACGATCTCCGTGTCTGCGTGGCCGATCTCAACGGCACGATAAGGCAGGAAATCAGATCGGAACTGGAGGGGCACAGTTTCGAGCATATTATGGAGATGGCCGAGGCGGCCGCCCGGCAAGTGCTTGAAAAAGCGAAGATAAGAAAGAAAGATGTGCTGGGATGCGGCATCAGCTTTCCCGGCCATTTCAAGCGGGATCGCGGCCATGTCTTCCGCATCAAGCAGTTCGAAAGCTGGCGCGATATCGACGTCGACAAGGACTTCCAGCCCTATTTCGATTTCCCGGTCTTTCACGAAAATGACGGCAATGCCGTCATTCTTTCCGAGCTCTATTACGGTGCAGGCCGCAATATTCGCAATTTCGCGATGATCTGGCTGACATATGGCATTGGTGGCGCCCTGGTGGTGCAACGCCATCTTTATCGCGGCACCAATGGCAATGCCGGCGAGTTCGGCGGACTGTTTCCGAAGTCCCATCCCCGCCCCTCGGGACAGGACCTGTGCGACGCTCTGGCCGCCCAAGGCATCGGCATTCGACGCCTGAAGGACATTGACGAGAGTTATGCCGACCATCCCGCCATGGTGTCCTGGCTGGAGCGGGCAACGGATCAGCTTCGTCTGCTTTCACTGACGGTCGCCCGCACGATGGATCCGGCAGCCATCATTTTCGGTGGATCGCTGCCGGACTGGATTCTCGAACATATCGTGCGGCGTATCGGTTCCCTGGAAATGCTCGGCGAGGATTTTTTCGTCGAGCCGCCGGAAATACGCAAATCGATCATGAGCGACTTGCCTCATCTCGGCGCCGCCAGCATACCGATCTACCGCGCCACCACGCCCAGCTATTATTCCGGGCGGGCGCTGAAAGGCTGGGCATGACACGTCATGGCCGCCAGAACTCTTCCCCTATTGTCTGCCTGTTGATGACAGGAGACCCCGCTATCTGGATATGCGCCGCCGGAATTGCTCCGTGCCCTGCATGATCTTGTCCAGAAGAGCCTCTATCGCCCAGAAACGCTCCTGAATATCGAACGTCACCGCGCGGCTTTCGATGTCGCTTATGGTGCCGAGACGTTGGTGATAGAGCTTCGCCAGTTTGGGATACCCCATGGGCTCCGCCATGGCGGCGAGCGCCAGATAGACCGACAGCTCGTCAGCCAGTTCCGGTTGCCGGCCGGCTTCCGTCAGCAGCCATTTGTAGAGATCGGGATGGAAATTGGTGAAGACCCCGGTGAAACCGCGCGATCCCGCTTTCATGGCGTCGAATGCAATTGCCGCATTGGCATTGACGATGGCGAGCGGCGTATTCGCGGTGAGCGCTACACGCCGCTTGACCGTTTCAAGATCACAGGAGACATCCTTGAGGATAACGAAGCGACCGCTATTGGCGCAGAAGGAAATTTCGGCATCGGTCATGAGACGGCGATAGGGAGCCGGGCATTCGTAGAGACCAAGCGGCAGGTCGGAAGGCAGACGCTCGAGAAGCCAGCCGAGATCATCGAGAAACTTCGAGCCGCCCTCCTCCCGGGCATCCAGCCGGTTGGTGACAAGCACCATGCCGTCAACCCCCGTCTGCGCGATGGCGTTGAGCTCTTTCTGCTGATCCTCAAGCGCCTCGCTGATATGGCCCGAGGCAATGACGGGAATGCGGCCGGCTGCGGCCTTCTTGACAAAAGCAGCCAGTTCCACCCGCTCCTCAAGGGTGAGGAACATCATTTCAGAAGACTGGCAAACGGCAAACAGCGCGTCCGATCCATTGGCGATGTACCATTCCACGAGATTGGCGACACCTTCGAAATCTATCTTGCCGCCCCTGAAGGGGGTGATCATCACGGGAATGATGCCTTCGATACGCTTGGTCATTGTTTTCGTCCTGTCAAACATATGTGGTTCCGGTATTCCAATGCGGAAGCCTTGCCGGCGTGGGTCAGAGCTGGTTGCGTGGCTGGCGGTTCGCGAGCACATCGATCACGGCCTCGGCGGTAATCCGGCCGATGGAGGTGTAGGTTTCGTAGGTTTCCGCTGCCGTATGCGGCGTAGTGACGATCTGCGGCAGGGTGAAGAGCGGATTATCGGGCAAGGCAGGCTCCATCTCATAGACATCGATCGCCGCTGCCTGAAGATGGCCGCTGACGATGGCGTCGTAAAGCGCCTTCTCATCCACAAGGGCGCCACGCGCCGTGTTTATGAAAATCGAGCCGGGTTTCATCCGGGCAAAACGGCCGGCATCCATGAGGCGGCGTGTCTCCGGCAGGCTCGGCATCATCATCACGAGAATGTCGGAAGACGAAAGCACCTCATCCATCTCGCACATCCGCACACCAAGCTTCGTTGCGGCAGTCTGGTCGGGAAACTTGTCGTAAGCGATCACCTCCACCTCGAAACCGGAGAGTTTGCGCGCGATCTTGCGGGCGATGTTACCGAAACCGAGGAGACCGACACGACGGCCGATCAGTTCCTGCCCGACGAACCGGTCCCACGCGCCACCGCGCAAGGCATCGTGCAGATAGGGTATCCGGCGCATTGCCGAAAGGATCAGCCCGAGCGTCAGTTCGGCCACCGCATTGGCATTGCCGCCCGGCGCATTCGTCACCGCAATGCCATGCCGGTGGGCCGCATCGATATCGATATTGTCGACACCGACACCAAAACGCGCGATCGCCTTCAGTCGCGGGGCAAGGTGGAAAACACGGTCGTTCCATGTGTCGACACCGGCGATAACGGCATCGACATCGCCAAGTCTTGCCGATAATTCGTCAAATGTCATCGGCCGCCCGAAGCCGTTTTCAACGACGTCGATACCTTCCGCCTCCAGCATCGCCTTGGCGTCCGCGCAATAGCGGGAATAATTCGTTGCCGTTACCAGTACGGTCTTGCTCATTTCAGTGTCTCTCGGAAAATCGGAATTAAATACGTGCACCGGCCTGATCGAACAGAACGCAGCGATCGGGATCGAAACTCACGGTCAGGATCTCGCCCGGCGCAGGCGCCATATCGCCCGGCAGGCGGCAATTCAGCCGGTTGCCGGCAATATCCAGCAAGGCGAGCGTGTCGGCCCCCAATGGTTCGATCAGTTGAACGGGACCGGAAATCGTGGCGGACGACGAAGCCCGATGGGCCGAATCCAGCGAAAGATGTTCTGGCCGCACGCCGAGTTCCGCTGCGCCTTCATAGTCCCGGCGTTCGACAGAAACGGGGATGCGCGTGCCATCCGGCAGGGTTGCGACCCCATTCGAAAGCTGCACGGGCAGGAAATTCATGGCCGGCGCGCCGATAAAACCGGCGACGAAGCGGGTTCTCGGGTTGCGGTAAAGCTCCTGCGGCGCACCGATCTGCTGGATGTGACCGTCTTTCAGCACGACGATACGATCGGCCATGGTCATGGCTTCCACCTGATCGTGGGTGACATAGATCATGGTGCTGCCGAGCCGCTGG
>Ga0209371_1001162_pt1 | contig 19262 bp, 17 predicted proteins | sample AgamicAtAmrz_FD_187165 | JGI IMG/M metagenome (GOLD analysis project Ga0209371, IMG submission 187165) | Agave microbial communities from Guanajuato, Mexico - At.Am.rz (SPAdes) (version 2) | ecosystem: Host-associated > Plants > Roots > Rhizosphere | place: Guanajato, Mexico | collected 2012-06-07
GCTGACCCAGAAACCGTTCAACGCCAATCTGTTCTGCCACCGCCCGGCGCTGCAAGATGACGTGCGCGAGAATGCCTGGCTGCAAGCGCTCGAAGCGCGCTTTGCCGAGTTTCAGGCCCAGCCGCCGACGGGCCTGCGGGAAATCTATCGCTCGTTCGTCGAAGACCCCGAGATGCTGCAGATGCTGCTGGAAGAAAAACCGGCAGTGGTGAGTTTTCATTTCGGCCTGCCGCCGCAGTCGTTCATCGAGGCGCTCAAGGCGGCCGGTATCGTGCTGCTGGCCTGCGTGACCAATGTGGAGGAGGCGCTGCAGGTACAGCGAGCCGGGGTCGATGCACTGATCGCCCAGGGTTACGAAGCGGGCGGCCACCGCGGGATCTTCGACCAGGATCATGATGATCGATTGAGCACCCTGGCACTCGTACGCCTGCTGGCTGATCACGTTCAACTGCCGATCATCGCGACCGGCGGGATCATGGACGGCGCAGACATCGCCAAGGCGTTCGCGCAGGGCGCCTGTGCGGCGCAGTTGGGTACAGCGTTCTTGCTATGCCCGGAGTCGGCGGCCAACGCGGCCTATCGTGAGGCGCTGACCGGGCCTCGGGCGCGGCAGACGCAGATCACCAGCGCAATTTCCGGGCGGCCTGCGCGGGGCATGGTCAACCGCGCGTTCGAGGTGGCGAGCGCTGCGGGCGTGCCGGATTATCCCCGCGCCTACGATGCCAACAAGGCGCTCAATAGCGTGGCGACTGCCCAGGGCTGCAGTGACTTCGCCGCACAATGGGCCGGTACCGGCGCCCACCGGGCGCGCGCGATGTCGGCAGCGCAGTTGGTCGAAGTGCTGATGGCCGAGCTCGACGCGCAGCGCTGACAGGCAAGCTCTGGCTGGAGCAACTGTCTTTTTCAAAATCTAAAGACCAGCCCAATCCCTGTGGGAGCGGGCTTGCCCGCGAACACGGGCGTAGCCCGTGCCAGGCAGCGCGGTATCTTTTTCGCGGGTAAACCCGCTCCTACAAGAGCGCTGTGGCACTCACGGATGTGAGTTGAGGGAGCGGCGGTTCGGCGCTCCGACTTGCCCGCGAACACCGGCACAACCGGTGCCATCCACCGCCGCATCTTCATCTTCCTCCCGGTTGCCCAGAACACCCCGTACCCGCTAAGGTCGCCGCCTTGATCCACGAGAGGCAACCATGGGCTACCTGATTATCGTCGCGCTGATCCAGGCGTTTTCCTTCAGCCTGATCGGCGAATACCTGGCCGGCCATGTCGACAGCTACTTCGCCGTGCTGGCGCGGGTACTGCTGGCAGGGCTGGTGTTCCTGCCGCTGACCCGCTGGCGCCAGGTCGAACCGCGCTTCATGCGCTCGATGCTGCTGATCGGCGCGCTGCAGTACGGCATCACCTATGTCTGCCTGTACCTGAGCTTTCGCGTGCTCACCGTGCCTGAAGTGCTGCTGTTCACCATCCTCACCCCGCTGCACGTCACCCTCATCGAAGATGCACTGAACCGCCGCTTCAATCCCTGGGCGCTGCTCGCGGCCCTGGTCGCGGTGGCCGGCGCAGCGGTGATACGCTTCGACAGCATCAGTGGCGAGTTCTTCATGGGCTTCCTGCTCCTGCAACTGGCCAACTTCACCTACGCTGCCGGGCAGGTCCTCTACCGCCACCTGATCGCCCGCCACCCCAGCGACCTGCCGCACTACAAGCGCTTTGGCTACTTCTACCTGGGCGCGCTGATCGTCGTGCTGCCGGCCTTCCTGCTGTTCGGCAACGCCCAGCACCTGCCGAGCACCGACGTGCAATGGCTGGTGCTGCTGTTCCTCGGCCTGTGCCCGACCGCGCTGGGGTTGTATTGGTGGAACAAGGGCGCCTGCCTGGTTTCAGGCGGCACCCTGGCGGTGATGAACAACCTGCACGTGCCGGTGGGCCTGCTGCTCAACCTGCTGATCTGGAACCAGCACGAGCCGTTGGGGCGCTTGTTCATCGGCGGTGCGGTGATCCTCGCCTCGGTGTGGCTGAGCCGTCTGGGCGACCGCCCCAGCCCGGCGCTGGCCGGCAAGGCCTGAGGCGCCCATGCATACCATCCTGGTCATCGTCGCGCCGATCTTCGCCCTGATCCTGGTCGGCTACCTGTGCCGCAAGACCGGCAAGCTCGGCGAACAGGCCGCCGCCGAAATCAACCGCATGGTGGTCTGGCTCTGCCTGCCGGCGCTGCTGTTCAAGGTGACCGCCACCGCGACCTGGAGCGAAATCTGGCACCCCGGCTTCATCGTCGCCTTCGGTGCCGGTGCGCTGGCAATGTTCTTCGTCACCCTCGCTTGGCGCCTGTTCAGCGGCCACAGCCTGGTGGCCTCGAGCATCGATGGCCTGAGCGCAGGCTATGCCAACACCGGCTACATCGGCATCCCGCTGTGCCTGTTGCTGTTCGGCCAGCCGGGGCTGCAACCGGCGCTGATCTCGTCGCTGATCGTGGTCTGCCTGGTGTTCGCGATCTCCCTGACCCTGATCGAGATCGGCCTGCAGGAAGAACGTCAGATCGGCCGCGCCGTAATGCTGGTGGCCAAGGCGCTGGCGAAGAACCCGCTGGTGATTTCGCCACTGGCCGGCGCCGCCTGGGCCATGTCCGGCCGGGGCCTGGCCGAGCCGGTGATGCACTTGCTCGACATGCTTGCCCTGGCCACCACGCCTTGCGCGCTGGTGTCGCTGGGGGCATTCCTGGCGCAGAAACGCAGCGGCGCGCAGGCCAGCCCCTGGCCGCTGGTGGGGCTCAAGCTGATCGGGCAACCGGCACTGACCTGGGTGCTGGCCTTCAAGGTGTTCAGCCTGCCGACGATGTGGGCGACCTCGGCGGTGCTGCTGGCGGCGCTGCCGACCGGGACCGGGCCGTTCATGCTGGCGGAGTATTACAACCGCGAGGCGGGGCTCATTTCGCGCACCATCCTGCTGTCGACGGTGGCTTCGCTGCTGACCCTGACCGGGCTTATGTACCTGCTGGGTGTGGCGGGCTGACTGCTACGAAATGATCGCGGGACAAGCCCGCGTCTGTAGGAACGGCCGAGGATATGGGCCATTCAGCGAGTCTATGCGGCCAACTGAAACAGGGTTGAAGGCGAGCGGCGGCTTGCGGGTCGTGACGGAATGCTCTCGACCCAAAGCCGACACTCGCGCAGCGAAGGCCGAGGCAAGACCGTCGTGTCTTGCGTAGCCGCGTTGTCAATGTCTGCGCGCGTCGTCAGCTTGCTGCATGGGGTAGCGGCGTCAAGCCACTATCTTTGATCGCTGCGTCGGCTTCTGGTGAGGCCAGGTAATCGAGCAGCGCCTGGGCTGCGGCGTGATGCTGGCTCTTGTTGACGACAGCGCCCGAATACAGGGTCATTTTCTGTGCTTCTGCCGGGATCAGACCAACGATGTCGATACCTTTTACTGGCTTAAGCTCACTGAGCTGTTGAAAGCCGATCTGTGCTTGGCCGCGAGCGATCACTGCGCCTACGGGCTCGGCAGGTATCATGTGAGCCTTGGATTCGAACTGTTCACCAAGCTGCATGCGAGGGAACAGCGTCTTGGAAAGATATACCCCGCTTGCGCTGTCGGAGTAAGCGACAGAGCTGCTATCTTGCAGCACTTTGCGTAAGGTCTGCATGGTGCTTATGTCTGGCTTCGGTTCACCTTTGCGAACGGCCATGGCAATGAAAGATTTTCCGAGATCTATTCGACTCGTCTTGTCGGCTTGTCCACTGGCGACCAAGTTGTCGAGGGCCGAACCAACCATCAGCACAACATCCGCCTGCTCACCACGAGCGAGTCTGTTCGGGATGGCCTGTGGGGTATCCCCCATCGATGGGGCGGCTAGAATTTCCAGCTTCACGCCATATTTTTTCTCATACGCTGGCGCTACTTCCCGGATGGCGCCCATGATCCCGCCGGAACTCAGAACGGTCAGTGTTTCCTTACCGCCGTGTACAACGTCAGCAGCCGAGCAGGCGAATGAAGTGGTTAAGAGGGTGGCACAAAACAGCATTCGGAACATCGGAGCTTTCTCCACAGGTATACGCGCAAAATCCTACCTGGGCGAAGCTCAAAGTTGTGATTAATCAGCGATTAAGAATGTTTTACTTTCTCCCCACCAGTGGCATCTACAGGTAGAAAGTTGACCGTCGTGGATGCGCTGTATTCCCTCAAAAAAATCGTCTGGGACCGCTCGCCGCCATCAAGTTGCCCTTGCACGAGTCCCGACGCTATCGCCAGAGCCCAGGCAGCCAACCGCGCCACCAGGATGCACTTATTCGGTGAGGACAGCGTTACTCAAGTGGCCCCCTGGGAGCACGTACGCACTGACTCACACCCAAAGCGCCAGCAGTGCTGCTGCAAGTGCAGGAGGCATCACCAGCACCCCTAGGCGCAAAAAGTTCCAGGCGCTGACATGCGCCCCTTCGCGACGGATCGCCACCAACCACAAAAGGGTGGCCAGTGATCCGGTAATCGACAGGTTCGGCCCCAGGTCGACGCCGATCAGCAGCGCAGCGGTCACCGGCTGCGGCAGGGCCACCAGCGACCCCATGGACCCGGCCATCAGTCCAGTCGGCAAGTTGTTCATCAGGTTGCTGGCGATGGCCACGCCCACGCCTCCCACCCAACTCGCCCCGATCGTCGAGTCTGCGGCCAGAGCAGCCAGCCCCTGGGCAAGCTGCACTATCAGGCCGGTCTGGGCGACAGCTTCGACCAGTATGAACAAGCCCGCCACCAACGGCAGCACACCCCACGCTACATGGCGTAGTACCGGCATCGGGCTGCGCCGCTGGCGTAAGTGGATCAGTGCTGTGGTTGCCACGCCGGCACAGAAGGTCGGCAGGCCTAGTGCCCGGTCCAGCGCTGAGGCTCCCAGCAGCAGGATTGCGGTGAGCACGATGCCCACTGCGCATAGACGGGCGCCCGGAGACAGCGGCTGGTTATCCACATTCAGGGTCAGCGGTTGGCGGATCTGCCGGCGTTGGGTCAGGCGCAGCACCAGATAGGTCACAGCGATTGCCGCAAGCGATGGCAAACTGAACTGCCTCAGCCACTCCAGTAGCGGGGGCATCTGGCTGCCGAAGACTACCAGGTTGGCCGGATTGGAAATCGGCAGCACGAAACTGGCGGCGTTGGCGATGAAGGCGCAGATCAACAGGTAGGGCAAAGGCTCGGCCTTGGCAGCCTTGCACGCCGCATACACCGCAGGAGTCAACACCACCGCCGTTGCATCGTTGGACAGGAACACGGTGACCAGCGTACCCACCAGAAATACCAGGTCGAACAGCCTTTGCCCCGAACCTCGGGCGTGGCGGACCGCGTAGCGGGCCAGCCAGTCGAACAGCCCCTCCTGGCGTGCAAGCTCGGCCAATACCATCATGCCGATCAGGAAGAGGTACACGTCGCCGCCTTCGGCCACTGCCGCCAGAGCGCTGCGCGGTGTGATCAGGCCCAGACCTGTCAGTAGCAGCGCACCGCCCATGGCCCAGACGTATTCCGGGATCCGCCAGGGGCGCAGGATGACACCGCAGGTTGCCAGAGCGGCTACCGTCCAGATGATCGAGGCGTTTTCGCTGTAAGGCATGAGGCGTCTAGTTTCCGGCAGGGGTAGGCAGGGGCGATGGCGCGACGCGCGGGTGAGTCTCCGGCAGCGCCATCAGCACTATTGCGAAGGCGACCGCGGCAATGCCGGCCAAGGTCAGGAATGCCGCATCGTAGCCGGCTGCTTGAACAACCAGCCCGGCAATCCCAGGGCTGAGCGCAGCGCCCAGTCCGAACACCGCCGTCAGCGCGCCAAGGCTGAAATTGAAGCGCCCGGTGCCTTCGGTCAAGTCCTTGATCACGATCGGGAACAATGCTCCGAAAATGCCTGCGCCGATTCCATCGAGCAATTGCACGCCAACCAGCCAGAATGGGTTGTCGGACGCCACGTACAGGGCTCCGCGCAGCGGTAGGATGAAAAAGCCGGCCAGAAGGAACGGCCTGCGCCCCCAGGTCTCGGCCTTTGCCCCCACTAGCAGCGCCATCGGCACCATCACCAACTGCGCTGCGACGATGCAGGCGGATGTGAGTGGCGTGGCCAAGCGCAGGTCGACTTGCGAGAGCTTCTGGCTCACCAGCGGCAGCATCGCCGCGTTGGCCAAGTGGAACAAAGCGCAGCACACAGCGAATACCAAGAGCGTGCGGTTATGCAGCAGGACCCTGAACCTGGCAAGGTTTTCAGCACAACCCGGACCATGAACAAGGCCGCGAGCCACCTGGTGGTCGATGGCGGCGGCTGGTACACGCCACATCGCCACAATGCTGGCTACGGTCATGACCGCCATGAGATAGAACACCACCACAGGGCCGAACAGATACGCCAAGCCACCGGCCAGCAATGCTGAGCAGGCATTGCCCGCATGGTTGAACGTCTCGTTGCGACCCACCCTTCGCGTAAAGGCCTTGGGGCCTGTGATGCCCAGCGAGATGGCGGCAATCGCCGGAGCGAACAGCGAGCCTGCTATGGCGCCGATCGTCTGGGTCAAGGCCACCCCGGCGAACGACGAAATCCACGGCAGCAGCAGGCAGCTGCCGGTCACCAGCACGGCGGCGGTCACCACCACCGCGTGTTTGGCTGTCGTGCGGTCAATCAAGGCTCCAGCCGGAGTTTGCGCCACCAGTGCAGCGATGCCTGCCAGGCTCATCACCAGGCCAATGCTCGCCGGCTGCCACTGGTGCACGGCAAGCAGGTAGATGGCGAGGTAGGGCCCGAGTCCGTCACGCACGTCCGCCAGGAAGAAGTTCAGCCAGTCAAGGGCACGGTCGTGCGAAGCGGCGCAGCTTGAGTGTTCCATGGACGCAGTCTCTAAAAACAAGGGGGGAGCGCGATGGGCAGTTACTGGACGCGCGCAGGCCTGATAAAGCAGCTGTCTGATGTCCATCAGTCCAACGCACTTCCTGCACTGTAGGCCAGCGCGCCCCTATCTGTACGCGGCTCTGTCGTTGACATAGGACTTGCTCAAATGGTTCGGCACATGATCGCTCAGCACGCAGATCATTTGCGGTTTAAACGGGGCACCCGATAAGTGCGGCTACGCGTTGCGCAAGCGAGGTACTGGCAGGGAGGCGCGAGCTGCTATGCGGCTTTTAGGTGGAAACCCAAGAATTTGAGCTTCCATTGGTTATCGGATGCGGCTTCTCATTGCAGAGGGCCGCTTTGCGGCCCTTTCGCGGGGCAAGTCGGGGCGCGAACCGCCGCATCCATTGGGGGAGCGCTTTTTAGGCCTCGCTCATGCGCTCAACCCGCGCCGCCAGCCCCGAGCGCATATCGCTACCGCTAGGCTGCTGATACAGACTCAAGCCAAACTCCGGCAACACCGCCAGCAGGTAATCGAAGATATCCCCCTGAATCCGTTCGTACTCGGCCCACACCGTGGTGCGGGTAAAGCAGTAGATCTCCAGCGGCACACCCTCGGCGCTGGTCTGCATCTGGCGGACCATGCAGGTCATGTTCGGGTGCACGTCGGGGTGGTTCTTCAGGTACGCCAGGGCGAAGGCGCGAAAGGTGCCGATGTTGGTCAGCTTGCGGCGGTTGGCCGAGAGTTCGGCGACCAGGCCCTGGGCTTCGTTCCAGTCGTGCAGCTCCTTGCGCTTGGTGGCCAGGTAGTCGCCGAGCAGGCGTACGCCGCCCAGGCGCTGTTCTTCTTCGAGGGTGAGAAAGCGCACGCCGGTGGCGTCGATGAACAGGCTGCGCTTGATGCGACGGCCGCCGGACTGCTGCATGCCGCGGTAGTTGCGGAACGACTCGCTCATCAGGCGCCAGGTGGGGATGGAGACGATGGTCTTGTCGAAGTTCTGCACCTTGACCGTGTGCAGGGTGATGTCGATCACATCACCGTCGGCGCCGACCTGGGGCATTTCGATCCAGTCGCCGACGTGGAGCATGTCGTTGCTGGTCAACTGCACGCTGGCAACGAACGACAGCAGGGTGTCCTTGTACACCAACAACAGCACCGCCGACATCGCACCCAGGCCCGACAGCAGCAAAAGCGGCGAGCGGTCGATCAGGGTGGCGACGATGACGATGGCGCTGAACACCCACAGCACCATCTTCGCCAGTTGCACATAGCCCTTGATCGAGCGGGTACGGGCGTGTTCGGTGCGGGCGTAGATGTCCAGCAGGCCGTCGAGCAGGCACGACAGGGCGCGGGTGAGGAACAGCAGGGTGACGGCCAGGGCCAGGTTGCCGAGAAAATGCTGGGCGGTGGCCGAGAGCTCCGGCACCAGTTTCAGGCCGAACTGCAGAATCAGTGACGGCGTGGTCTGCGCCAGGCGGTGGAAGACCTTGTTGTGGCGCAGGTCGTCGAGCCAGCGCAGCGGCGGCTGGCGGGCCAGCAGGCGGGTGCTGTGCAGCAGCAGGAAGCGCGCCAGGCGGCCGACCAGCAGCGAGACCAGCAGCAGGACCAGCACGCCGAGGGAGGCGTGCAGCATTGGGTGTTGGTCGAGGGTGCCCCAGAGGTCCAGGGTGTCATGCCAGATTCGTTGGATATCCATGTAATCAATGCATTCAGTGGGTCGAACGGAGCGCCATTAGAGCGCGGAAACCGCGAATGTTGCCAAAAGAAATTCGGCTACAGCCGCGGAAAACGTTACCCTATGCAACCGAATTGTCCGCATCTGTCTGAGGTACACCCGTGTTTTCCCAATTCGCCCTGCACGAACGCCTGCTCAAAGCCGTGGCCGAGCTGAAATTTGTCGAGCCGACCCCGGTGCAGGCGGCGGCCATTCCCCTGGCCCTGCAAGGGCGTGACCTGCGGGTCACGGCGCAGACCGGCAGCGGCAAGACCGCAGCCTTCGTGCTGCCGCTGCTCAACCGCCTGGTCGACCTGAGCGGGCCACGGGTCGAGATCCGTGCGCTGATCCTGCTGCCGACCCGCGAGCTGGCGCAGCAGACCCTCAAGCAGGTGCAACTGTTCTCGCAGTTCACCTACATCAAGTCCGGCCTGGTCACCGGCGGTGAAGACTTCAAGGAACAGGCCGCGATGCTGCGCAAGGTGCCGGACGTGCTGATCGGCACCCCAGGTCGCCTGCTCGAACAGCTCAATGCCGGCAACCTCGACCTCTCCCACGTGCAGGTGATGATTCTCGACGAAGCCGACCGCATGCTCGACATGGGCTTTGCCGAAGACATGGAGCGCCTGTGCAAGGAGTGCGAGAACCGCGAGCAGACCCTGCTGTTCTCCGCCACCACTGGCGGTGCGGCGCTGCGCGACATCATCGGCAAGGTATTGAAGGATCCTGAGCACCTGATGCTCAACAGCGTCTCGCAACTCGCCGAAGGCACCCGTCAGCAGATCATCACTGCCGACCACGACCAGCACAAGGAAGCGATCGTGCAGTGGCTGCTGGCCAACGAGACCTTCGACAAGGCGATCATCTTCACCAACACCCGCGCCCTGGCCGACCGCATTTATGGTCACCTGGTGGCCAAGGATGTGAAGGCTTTTGTCCTGCACGGCGAGAAGGACCAGAAGGACCGCAAGCTGGCCATCGAGCGCTTCAAGCAGGGCAGCTCCAAGGTGCTGGTGGCCACCGACGTGGCGGCCCGTGGCCTGGACATCGACGGCCTGGACCTGGTGATCAACTTCGACATGCCGCGCAGTGGTGACGAGTACGTGCACCGCGTGGGCCGTACCGGCCGTGCCGGTGGCGAAGGCCTGGCGATCTCGCTGATCACCCACAACGACTGGAACCTGATGTCGAGCATCGAGCGCTACCTCAAGCAGCAGTTCGAGCGCCGCGTCATCAAGGAGGTCAAGGGCACCTACAGCGGGCCGAAGAAGGTCAAGGCTTCGGGCAAGGCAGTGGGCGCGAAGAAGAAAAAGGTCGACAAGAAGACCGGCGAGAAGAAGACCGCCGCCAAGCGTAAACCGACCGCCAAGCCGCGCCCGAACGCGCCGCTGGCCAGCTCCGATGGCCTGGCACCGCTGAAGAAGCGGGCGCCCAAGGCGGAGTAACCCCAGCACCTGTCTTGTTCAAAATCTTAAGGCCAGCCCAATCCCCCTGTGGGAGCGGGCTTGCCCGCGAACACGGGCGTAGCCCGTGCCAGGCAGCGCGGTGTCTTTTTCGCGGGCAAGCCCGATCCTACAAGTGGTATGCGGTGCACGGCAGCTTTGATTCAACCCGCCTTTTGCTCCGCCTCTTTCAACTCCTTCACCCGCTTGTCGATCAGCTGGCATTTGTCCGGCAAGTCCTTGCTCGCCGTCCCTAGCTTCATACCCTGGAGCTCATCATTTATCTCCTTGGCCTTCTGCGGGTTCTGCTCGGTCAGTTGAGTCACCAGCTTGGCCAGTTCTTCGCGCTTTTGCGTGGCTTCTTCCGGTGTGCAGGCCCAGGCGGGCAGGGCGCAGGACAGGCTGGCGAGCAGGGTGATGCGGCATAACGTATTCATTGAGATGGCCTCTGTGAAGGTTGTTCGGTTGAGGTTGGACGAGGTTGATAAGTTCAGATCGCTCAACGCTATGGCGAAGTAACTCGGCTGAACGGATACGGCAGGCCTCCGGTCCCATGCTGTGTACCCACCGTCCACAGCAAGAGGCCACTGCCATGAGCACCTACGACTGGGACCTGATCGAACGCTTGCTGCACGAGGTGCAGAACGGCGCCGGTCACAGCTTCACGCCACGCCCCTACGCCGAGCAGCATGCTGCGGCGCTGGCCGCCAAGGGCCAGCCGGTGGGCGATCTGGATCAGCTGAAAACCCGCGCCTGTGAATACGAAAAGCTGCTGTTCCAGCGCGGATTCATCGAAAGCCGGCCTGAAGAGGATGGCGGCAATGGTGAGAACTTTGTGCTCACCGAGCGCGGCTCGCGCCTGCTCAGCCTCATCGACAGCGCGATTCCTGGGGCGGACAGCCCACGCTTGAAGCTGGATCAGCAGGCAGATGCGCTGGATGAGTCCACCTTCGATCAGGTCTCGAGCAAGCCGCAGATCACACCAGGTGCGATTTAGGCTGGTATCGGCGGGGCGGGCGCACCGATAATCGGCAATGGATCCATTTTCTGACTGCCGAGCGTTGCCCATGCCCCTGACCCGCTACGAGGCCCGCCCATGAGCGCGGCCCGCAAGAACACCGACGCCTTTGCCCTGCAGGTGATGCTGGGGTTGTGCCTGATCTGGGGCTCCCAGCAGGTGATGATCAAATGGGCTGCCGTGGATATCGCGCCGGTGATGCAGGCGGCGTTTCGTTCCGGTATCGCTGCGCTGCTGGTCGGGCTGCTGATGTGCTGGCGGGGCGGCTGGGCGCAGTTGGGCAGCACCTGGCGCGCGGGTTTGCTGGCCGGGGCGTTGTTCGGGCTGGAGTTTCTGTTCATCGCCGAGGGGCTGAAGCTGACCTCGGCGGCGCATATGTCGGTGTTTCTCTACACGGCCCCGGTGTTCACCGCGCTGGGGCTGCACTTCATGTTGCCCAGCGAGCGTCTGCGTTTGTTGCAGTGGCTGGGGATCGCGCTGGCATTTGCCGGGATTGCCCTGGCCTTTGCGGGCGGGCTGTCGCTGGATCAACTCGATGGGCGGGTGCTGCTCGGCGATGCCATGGCGGTGCTGGCGGGGTTGATGTGGGGTGCGACCACGGTGGTGGTACGGGCTTCGCGGCTGTCGGAGGCGCCGGCGACCTTGACGCTGTTCTACCAGCTGATGGTGGGCTTCGTCGGCTTGCTGCTGATGGCGTTGTTCAGCGGGCAGATCGGTGCGGTGTCGTTCACGCCGTTGGCACTGGGCAGCGTGCTGTTTCAGGGATTGGTGGTGTCGTTCTTCAGTTACCTGACCTGGTTCTGGCTGTTGCGCCAGTACCTGGCGTCGAACCTGGCGGTGTTTTCGTTCATCACGCCGTTGTTCGGGGTGACGTTCGGGGTGCTGTTGCTGGATGAGCCGCTGAGCGTGAACTTCGTGGTGGGGGCGGTGATGGTGCTCGGTGGTGTGGTGCTGGTGAGTGCCGAGCCTTGGGTGCGGCGGCAGTTGCGGCGGGTGGTGGGGTAAGGCGGGCTGTAGCGTGTCTGATTTTTCCTAATTCTCGGGCGCCGGTGTCAGGTTTTGAGTCGTTAGGATCTATCCTACGCGGCTTGCGGAAGCGTCTTAATTGTCGTGGAAATGCGTCAGGGATAACTTCGCCGGGTCGTCCAAACGACAGGGTGTGAGAACCCTAATCACGATAGCGTCCGCTCTGCTATGGCAGCCGTGCGCGGGCAGGTTCGTCCTGACCGGTTCCCCTATCGTGGCCGGGTTCTCACCCCGCGTACGACTGCCACCCAATCCTGTGAGAACGAGTGAGTGGCAGTTCCTGTTTTTCACGATGGGAGTCATGCCATGAAAAAGCTCGTCCCCGATCCACCCCGCCTTACGCACGTTCCCCACGCCACAGTGAGGAAACGTGACCATGACTGATCTATCCGATGGCTACACGACCGCAGGTGTGGCGACTTTCCTGGACATGTACCGCGTACAGCCTGGCATTCCTTTCGAGCGGGTGCTTGAAGAAGTGTCGGTGATCCTTGGCTGTGTCCGGGAGTTGAGCGAGCAGGAACAGATGAACCCGGTGAGCATCACCGCACTGCACTACCTGAGCGCGATGGCCAAGGCGTTGCTGAACGACCTGGAGGTTGGGCGTAACTCGGTGCATTGAGGCCACAGCCCGGCTATGAAACCGCCTCGACCCTGTAGGAGCGGGCTTGCCCGCGAAAAAGATATCGCGCTGCCTGGCACGGGCTACGCCCGTGTTCGCGGGCAAGTCGGGGCGCCGAACCGCCGCTTCCACAGGGCCTGGGCTGGTATCTAGATTTTGAGCAAGACAGCTGCTCCTACACAGGGGTCGCCAGTTGCTCGGCAGCGCGTTGATCCGACCTGCTTGTCGCCACCAGCAACCCGGCGACCCCCAGCCCCGCAGCCGCCAACAACAGTGCGGGTTGCAGCCCGCCGCTGAAGTGGTTGCTCAGCGCGGCCAGCAAGGGGCCGCTGAGTTGGCCGAGGGCGAAGCAGGCGGTCAGCAGGCCGGCGTTGCGCTGGGTGGCGTGGGGCGCGAGCTCTCGCGAACGCTGCATCACCAACTGCATGCAGGCCAGGAACGGCGCACCGCACAGCAGTACCCCGAGCCCCAGTCCGATACCGCCGCCCAGCAGGCAGGCCAGCACGCCCAAGGCTTGCAGCCAGAGTGTGGCGGTCAGCCAGACGCTGGTGCGACCCGGGCCGCGCAGGCTGACGATCACTACGCCAAGCGCTGCGGCAAGGCCGAAGCCGGGCCAGAACAGGTCGGCAAGCCACTGCCCTTGGAATTGCTGGCTGGCCATCTGCGAGAGGAAGGTGGCGGGGAGGATGTAGCCGATGCCGTACAACGCATAGACCACCGCCAGACGGGCGATGCCGCGCTGGCGTGGATGAGCCCGCGCTGCTGCGGTGCTGGGCGCGGGCGTCAGCAGATGGGCGCGGGGTAGCCACGGCAGCACAGCCAGCAGCATCACCAGCGCGGCCACCGAGTACATCAGCCACAGCGCCGCCGAGTCGAGGCTGAGCAGATGCGCACCGAGCGCGAGGAAACCGGTGATGGCGATCCCCACGCCGGGGCCAGCGAACACCAGAGCGCCGAGTCGCGCGCGACCATGGCTGCTGGCCACGTGCTGGCTGAGGCTGGTCAGCATCACCAATGCCCAGGCGCTTGCCACACCGGTGCCGAAGCGCAGCAGCAGGTGGCTCCAGAATCCGTTGGCAGCCCAGGAGGCCAGGGTCAGCAGCACGCACAGCCACAGCCCGGCATGCAGGCGCAGGCGCACCTGGTGCGGGTGGCGGGCGAACATGCCGTCCACGGCGCCCATGAAATAGCCGAGATAGTTGGCAGCGGCCACCAGGCCGCCTGCGGTCAGGTCGAACTGGCCCTCGGCAATCAGGCGGGGCATCTGCGGGGTCAGGGCGAAGCGGCCGATGCCCATGGCCATCATCAGCGCGACGGCACTGGCCATGAGTTGCAGTAAGGGCGACATGGGAAGACTCCTGCGCAGTGGTAAGCGATGGATGGCAGGGTAGGAGTTCTTGACTTTCAATAAAATTGAATAATGATGATCAAGTTGTTCTGTTTTGGAGAATGTCGTGGACTTCAGCCAATTGCGGATCTTCCAGGCCGTCGCCGAGGAGGGTTCAGTGACCCGCGCCGCCGAGCGCCTGCACCGGGTGCCGTCGAACCTGTCGACGCGCCTGCGTCAGCTCGAGGAGCAGCTGGGCGTGGAGTTGTTCCTGCGCGAGCGTCAGCGCTTGCAGCTCTCGCCGGCCGGCAAAGTGTTGCTGGACTATGCGCACAAGCTTTCGGTGCTGCGCGATGAAGCCATGGCGGCGGTGCAGGGTGGTCAACCAGCTGGGGACTTCATCATCGGGACCATGTACAGCACGGCGGCCATCCAGCTTCCGGCGCTGCTTGCGCGGTACCATCAGGCCTATCCGGCAGTGAACCTGCAGGTGCAGGCCGCGCCCAGTGGCGAGTTGTTGCAGGGCCTGCTCGAGCGCCGCCTGGACGCCGCGTTGGTGGATGGCCCGCCGGGGCTGGCCGGGCTCGATGGCGTGCCGTTGTGCGAGGAACGGCTGGTGCTGATCACCAGCCCTGAGCATCCACCGGTGCACAGTGCGCGTGATGTGGCCGGGCGTTCGGTGTTCACGTTCCGCCAGGGGTGTGCCTACCGCATGCGTCTGGAGGCCTGGTATGCGCACGACCACACGCCAATGGGGCGGGTGATGGAGATCGAGTCGTACCAGGGCATGCTGGCGTGCGTGATCGCGGGGGCGGGGGTGGCGATGATGTCGCAGTCGATGCTCGACAGCCTGCCGGGCCGCGAGCGGGTCAGCGCGCATCCGCTGCAGGCGCCGTTCGATCATGCCGAGACCTGGCTGATGTGGCGCCAGGGCATGTGCGGGGCGAATTTGCAGGCGTGGATCGACCTGCAACAAGGTGAAACAGTAAACCGGCTGTCGGAGTACGGCGTTTCCGCTTGATCTGCGGCAAAATCGCCCATATCTGTAAGATTAGACGCAGGCGATATACAGAACATGGGACTATGATCTGTATGAAGCATCGCAGGACTGATTTGCCGCAAGGCTGACCCGTGAAGGGGGCACTATGAACAAGCGCATGTACAACTGGCTCCACGACCTTGCCGTCGCCCTTGGCCTGGTACCGCCGCCATTGCAACCGGTACCGATCCCCACCGACGAAGAACAGCGCAAGCGCCAGCCGCGTCGGCGCTGATTAGCGCAGGAAAAGGCCGCTGGATCCTTGGGGGATGCGGCGGCCTTTTGCGTTTTTGCAAGGGGGATCTGTGGTGTGGCTTTCGCAGTGCATGGCACCGGCTTCGCCGGTGATCGCGGGACCAGCCCGCTCCCACAGGGATTGGGCTGATCTTTAGATTTTGAACAAGACAGCTGCTTCCACAGGGTAGGGGCGGGCTGGTCCGGGGATTTTCTGCCCTGGAATCAGGCCAGGTTCACCGCCGCCGTCGGTTTACGCGACATCAGGCTGACCACGATGAAGCTCACCAGGCCCACCGCCAGGCTGTAGTAGATCGGCGAGTTGGCATCCAGGCCGTCCTTGAACATGAAGAACAGCGCGGTGGCAAAGCCCAGCGACATGCTGGCGATTGCACCCGGGGTGGTCGCGCGTTTCCAGAAGATCGCCCCGATCAGCGGGATCAGCATGCCACCGACCAGCAGGTTGTAGGCCAGGGTGAGGGCACTGATCACATCGTTCACCGCCAGGGCGATCACCAGCACGGCCACGCCAGTGAGCAGGGTGAACAGGCGGTTCACGCCCAGGGTCGAGCGCTTGCCACCACGCAGCTTGGGCAGCAGGTCTTCGGTCAGGGTGGTGGACGCCGCCAGCAGGCCGGCGCTTGCGGTCGACATCATCGCCGCCAGGGCCGCCGCCATCAGCAGGCCACGGATGCCGTCGGGCAGGGTGGTCTTGATCATCTCGGCGAAGGCGTTGTTCGGGTTGGCCAGGTCTGGCATCAGCACGTGGGCGGCCATGCCGATCAGCGCGCAGGCCAGGCCGTAGATCACGCAGTACACGCCTGCGGCGGTGCCGGCGCGCTGGCAGACTTTCTCGTCACGTGCGGTGAACACACGCTGCCAGATGTCCTGGCCGATCAGGATGCCGAAGAAGTAGATCAGGAAGTAGGTGATGATGGTGTCCCAGCCGATGGTGGTGAGCTGGAAGCTCGCCGCCGGCAGCTTGGCCACCAGTGCATCCCAGCCACCGGCCTTGTACAGGCACACCGGCAGGAGGATGAACATCAGGCCCACGGTCTTGATGACGAACTGCACGATGTCGGTGAGGGTCAGCGACCACATGCCGCCGATGGTCGAGTAGACCACCACCACGCCACCGCCGAACAGCAAGGCCATCCAGAACGGCACATCGAGCAGCACTTGCAGCACGGTGCCCATGGCCAGCGTGGAGACCACGCCGATCATCAGCGCGTAGGCCAGCATGATCACTGCACTGGCCTGGCGCGCCATCGGGTTGTAGCGGCGCTCCAGGACCTGGGTCACGGTGAAGATGCGCAGGCGCAGCAGCGGTTTGGCGAGGAACAGGTTCAGGGCGATGATGCCCAGGCCCAGGGCCGCGCACAGCCAGAAACCGGAAATGCCGTGGACATAGCCCAGGCGCACGGTGCCGACGGTGGATGCACCGCCGAGCACGGTGGTGGCCATGGTGCCCATGTAGAGGGTCGGGCCGAGATTGCGTCCGGCGACCAGGTAGTCTTCGTGGGTCTTCGCACGCCGCATGCCGTACCAGCCAAGCCCGAGCATGCCAGCGGCGTAGATCAGTACAACAATGATGTCCAAGGCCATGGGTGTCTCCGATTATCTTTATTATGCGAGATCGATCGCTCGGACGCTCTCACCGCGTCCGGCGCTCCTCATCGAGTGTTGGCGGGCCTCTATGGCCCTGTCCCACGGCTCCTGCCTGGGTATTGCAGGTGTTTCAGGTGATCAGCGACGCACTACGCCGGGAAGCACGCAGAGCATTTCGAACAACAGGTTGGCGCCCAGCAGCGAGGTGTTGCCGGTGGTGTCGTACGGTGGCGAGACCTCGACCAGGTCGCAGCCGATCAGGTCCAGGCCGTGGCAACCGCGGATGATTTCCATCGCCTGGATGGTGGTCAGGCCGCCGATTTCCGGGGTGCCGGTGCCTGGCGCCCAGGCCGGGTCGATGCCGTCGATGTCGAACGACAGGTACACCGGGCCACCGCCGACCTTCTCGCGCACTTCGGCCATCAGCGGCTCCAGCGATTTGTGCCAGCACTCTTCGGCCTGCACCACGCGGAAGCCCTGGCGGCGGCTCCAGTTGAAGTCGTCGGCGGTATAGCCCTGGGCGCGCAGGCCGATCTGCACCACGCGGTCGCAGTCCAGCAGGCCTTCCTCGACGGCGCGGCGGAAGGTGGTGCCGTGGGCGATCTTCTCGCCGAACATATGATCGTTGACGTCGGCGTGGGCGTCGATGTGCACCAGGCCGATCTTGCCGTGCTTTTTATGCAGGGCGCGCAGGATCGGCAGGGTGATGGTGTGGTCGCCACCCAGGGTCATGGGGATGACGTTGTGTTCGACGATCTCGTCGTAGGCTTCTTCGATGATGCGTACGGCGTCGAGCAGGTTGAAGGTGTTGATCGCCACGTCACCGATGTCGGCGACCGACAGCGAGTCGAACGGGGCGGCGCCGGTGGCCATGTTGTACGGGCGGATCATCACCGATTCGGCGCGGATCTGCCGCGGGCCGAAGCGGGTACCGGAGCGCAGCGAGGTGCCGATGTCCAGCGGCACGCCGATGAAGGCGGCGTCCAGGCCTTCGGCGCTTTGCAGGTGGGGGAGGCGGAGCATGGTGGCGATGCCGCCGAAACGCGGCATTTCGTTGCCGCCCAGTGGTTGGTGGAGAATCTTGTCCACGGTGGGCCTCATCAGTCGGTCGATTGTTCTGTTTGTTCGAACCTGTGTCGCGGCACGCTCGGCAAGCGCGAAGGCGCCGGCGACCAGGGACATTTCGGCCAAGTCTGCGCAAGGTAGTGCGCCGGAAGAATCGCTACCGACAAATACTTACTTCAGGAATTTCTGAACTATCGCGACGAAGGCGCGGTAGACTCTGACGGATTTCCACTCTGCGGAACCTGTGCGCCATGGCCTCATCGCTGCCCGACCTGAAACTGCTGCGCATCTTCGTCAGCGTGGTGCGTCACCAAGGTTTCGCCAACGCCCAGCGTGACCTCAACCTTTCCACGTCGGCCATCAGCACCTACATGAGCCAGCTGGAAAGTGCCCTGGGCCTGGTGCTGTGCCACCGCGGCCGTGGTGGTTTCAGCCTGACCAGCAAGGGTGAGCTGTTCCACCAGGAGACCTTGCGCCTGCTGGGCGAGCTCGATGGTTTCGAGCAATACGCTGCGGCGCTCAAGGGTGAGCTGCGCGGCACCCTCAACCTGGGGGTGATCGACTCCACCGTCGGCGATCGCGCGCTGCCCCTGGCCGAGGCGATCGGCGCCTACAGCCAGGAGCACCCGGCCGTGCACTTGCACCTGTCGGTTTCCAGCCCTTACGAGCTGCAGCTGGGTGTGCAGGACAACCGCCTGGACCTGGCCATCGGCGCCTTCTCTTCGCGCATGAGCGGCCTGGTGTACCAGCCGTTGTACCGCGAGCAGCACTGGCTGTACTGCAGCAGCCGCCACCCGCTGTTCAACGAGCGGCGCATTCCGGCGCAGGTCATCACCCAGCAGCGTATGGTCGGCCGGGGTTACTGGAGCCAGGCGGAGCTGGCCCGTCACGGCTTCAAGCACAGCGCCGCGACCGTGGAAAGCATGGAGGCGCAGCTGATCCTGATCCTGTCCGGTGCCTACATCGGTTACCTGCCCGAGCACTATGCCCAGGCCTGGGCCGACAAAGGTGATCTGCGTGTCTTATCGCCGTCTACCTTCGGCTATCAGGCGCCATTTTCTTTGATCATCCGGCGTGGGCGCAGCCGCGAACCGTTGATCCAGACCTTCCGCGACCTGCTCAAGTCGCAATTGAATGTGGGCTGATCGGCGTTGCCGGAAACACATTCCGTCAGGTCGGGAACTTTTCTTACAAATGCTGATCTCGCACGTGAAAAAGCTCTGCTAAACCTTTACTTGCTTTGATGAAATTTCCCCCTCGTCTACACAAGCAAGGACCGCCCGAGATGCGCACGAACCTGCCCGTAACCGAGCATGAAAGAA
>Ga0209371_1001165_pt1 | contig 19218 bp, 21 predicted proteins | sample AgamicAtAmrz_FD_187165 | JGI IMG/M metagenome (GOLD analysis project Ga0209371, IMG submission 187165) | Agave microbial communities from Guanajuato, Mexico - At.Am.rz (SPAdes) (version 2) | ecosystem: Host-associated > Plants > Roots > Rhizosphere | place: Guanajato, Mexico | collected 2012-06-07
TCCACTTCAATGCATGGCATTATTTTCTTTATCGCAAAATTCGATGGGCGAATAAGCCGGGTTTTTTGCGGTTATTTAGCGCCTTTGTCTCATTGACAATGTGATAACTTTTTGAACGTAGAAAATTCCATCTCTCTTTCAATGAGGTAACGGCATGTCCATTCAGGCAATCGACGGCGTTTTACAGCAGCTTCAGCTGACTTCGCTGCAGGCCAGTAACAAAAGCAGCGAGGCGACGCAGCCGGTCGACTTCGCCGCCACCATGAAAGCGGCGCTTGATAAGATCAGCGATACGCAGAACACCGCCCGCACGCAGGCGCAGGATTTTGAAATGGGCAAGCCGGGCATCGCGCTAAACGATGTAATGGTGGATATGCAGAAGTCTTCTATCTCGATGCAGATGGGGATTCAGGTGAGGAATAAGCTGGTGGCGGCTTATACCGATATTATGAATATGCAGGTTTAATCGGGTAACTGTCTGATAATACTACAAATAAATATACGGCCACTTTAGCGAAGCACTTATGTAGCACAAGATCGTTCATTTTCGTGTTGATAAGGGAAAGCTGATCCGTATTGTTCTATGACATCCAGGCGCCATAAACCCGGTACACCATCTGCGCATTTGAGTCGATGTCTGTATATGACAGTTAAGGCATGCTGCAATTTAGCTTCCCTAATGTTCTGTAATACGTACCTGACCAGTTGCGTCAGGAACTAAGCTCCAGCATTGGCGGCTCAATGATTGGCCTTAGTGACGGACTAACCCTGCAGCAGTTCACAGATAGCGCCAGCTGCCGACTTTATTATGTCACGCCTGAAGAAGTTGCTACGCATTACATCGACGGCGCAGGCTGAAAAAAGCCCCTTACAAGGGGCTTACTTTTTTGGCAGGGCTGATAACGCGAGATTTCATCAACTTCTTACCCGCCTCATAGCAGGGCAGCTCGATATATTTAAGCGTAAGCACAGATATACCGGCTGCTATTACCACCGCAAGGGTGGCGAAAATAATATTCGAATCCAGTGAGCTTCCTTTCAGCCACAGCATTGAATAAACCACAGGCGTGTGCATGAGGTAGAGAGAGAATGATATCTTGCCAAGGAAGGCAAGCTTATCCGATTCCAAAAACTTACGCGCATCACACTCTATGTGGGGCAAAGCAGCTACCGCGAGCGCGACGACGGGCGTGATAACCAGATAGGCTGGTAACGTGATATTCATACCGAACAGTATGATGAGCGTCAGCATGAAGACACAGAAGATAAAGGCTGACACCAGAGCATGATTTGCTTTCAGCCATTCAGCGCGCCACAGCGTAACCTGATAGGCGCAAATGCCCAAAGATACGCAAAGCAGGCATCTGATTACGCCATCACTCAGAAGCGGATAAGCCGCCTGCGACGCGCCCTTAACATTGACTCCGATAGTAAGGCATAATCCCACCGCCGCTATAGCAGTAATCCACGGCATAACCCTGTGAAGGAAGCTGAGCAGGATAATAAATGTGCCGGCGAAAAGCTCTACCGATATTGACCAGCTTGGAACGTTCGTTTTTGGAATGAATCCAATCCCCAGAGAATTTGTTAGAGTCAGGTCACCAATGATATTAAAAGGCGTTACTGACCCCAGCCATTCAGGGAAAAAGCTACCCGTAGAGGCATAGAGCGCGAGCGGAACAAGCATCACTGCCACTATATGAAGAGGATAGAGGCGGAATATTCGAATGATGAAGAATTCCAGAGATGATACCGAGCCGGAAGTAAATTTCTGCAGGTAGGAGTGATAAAGCACTATTCCGGATAATATGAAGAAGATATCAACGGCATAGTCTGGATTATGAAAGATATCGAAGCCGGTATGCCAGCCGGTAAAATGGCTATATGAATGCGACAATGCCACACCTAAAGCAAGCAATCCTCTGAGGCCATCAAGACCAGAAAGCCTCTTCATTATTTTTTCTTCCCCATTTTTTTGGTATACCAGTCGTACTCACCCCATAACCCAACACAAACAACCACGACAAAAAGGCCGTGATAGTAAAATAAATCTTTATTTGTCAGCATCATAATCAATACACCCACGCCGCAAGTGCGCGTAATGAGCCTGAAAAAATCTAGATTGGCCATCTGAAAGGAATCTGTAAGGGAAGATTAAGCTTGATGTTAGGAATAACATTAAAATTGTCAAGAAGAGCTTTTGTCCAATGGAACTTTTATTTAGATCTGACCACATAAAAGCTCCGATGATGGGGCAAGTGTATACCGTGCCGATCTGAGTTGGCTGCGGAGTTCGCCAGATCCAGTGCTTGTATCATGCAAGGCCGACAACAAGAGCTACTACAACGATGATATTGACTACCACGACAACTCGTGGCGAGACATCCATGGCGATATCCTCCGTGAAAAGGCTTTTGTCAGAGGTTAGTACCTGTGGGAAATTTTTGGGACATGCAAACGTTTGTGTATTTTCCAATTTATTATACGTTTCCGTATCTTAGGACGCGAGAGTGCAAGTGGATGCTGTTGATCCGGATATGGCCATCAACATAGAAGCAGCGGCTCTTAATTTTAGGAAAAAATACAGAATGTTTTCATTGGAATTGACGCATATAAAAGCAATGAATTATTTTGGTCATAAAAATTCAGTAAAAAGCCCAGATTTTTTCTGGGCTTTAATTTCAATCTTTGACTTTATATTTTAGTAAAAGCTGATCTTAGTTTTCTCAAGATTTTTCGAGTAATTGAAGGTTTTTCTTTGAGAACATCGAAATGAACGCGGGAAATACTTTCATTCAACACATTGAATCTATCATGCGCCCATCCACCTTGCTGCTGTGAAATTAGTAACTCTAATTTGCTATTCAGTGTATTGAATCTATCATGTGCCCAACCGTCCTGTTGCTGCGAGATGAGCCATTCAATATCATGCTGAAGATTATTAATTTTATTACCCAGTGAATGAGATGAGTTTAAACTTTGCATTCTATTGATTTCGAGCTCCAGCTCGGAGATTTTTTGCATATAAGCGGGCATCAAACCCAATGCAAAGTTGTATCTAACATCTTCTTCCATAAATGGACGGAAGCTACGATAGTTATTCCTGGATTTATTTCCGCTAAGTAACATTCCTGAATTTGCTACGCGATACCAAAAAAGAGGTTCTGGAACAAGTTGTAACGAATGACCTTTTAAAACAGCTTTGGTAAAGAATTCCCAATCCTCATGACCTAAACCGTAATCTTCAGTAAATCCTCCAACGCTGTGAAAAACTTCTTTTTTAATCAGAGCATTTGCGTCACCAAAGCAATTATTGAAACTTGCTATATTTAAGTCCGGACCAAGTGGAAGCCAGCAATGCGTCATTTTTCTAAAAGGTGAGGGATATTCTTCATTAAACACTAAATCACTTGGGGTAGTTAAGATATCTGCACCAGTGTTAACTGCTGCAGTTAGAAAAGTTTCCACTTCATGTGGCTTGGCCACGTTATCGTCATCCATGAAAAGCAAAAAATCACCCGATGCATGCTTAGCGGCAAGATTTCTAGCTGCTCCCAAGTAATTATTGGAACTGCGAATGATTTTCCAATTCCTTATGTTGAAATCAGACTCGATTAAGTCAAGATACTTATGAGATTCCTCATCAACACTCCCATCATCAACGATAATAACTTCAATATTCGGATAAGTCTGGGATTTTATTGAAGCAATAGCTTGTTGGAGTAAATGATGCCTATCATGATGAGTAATACAAACGCTGACTAAAGGTAATTCACCTTCAGAGAGTTTTTTTGTATTATCAAAAAAATCCGCACTAACTACTTGCACCCAGCTTTTCTCTATATCTTTAGGATCAGCTATGAGATGGGTGTCACATTTTAATTTTTTTAAGCGTGAATGTATCTTTCCATAAAGATCTACTGGGTTCGGTTGAAATAAAGTTTCGGTATGATTTTTCTTCGGGATTAGTTCAGGAATCCCACCGACCGAAGAGGCAAGGAAGTTAACATTGTTTATTAAGCACTCATAGACCGTATAAGGTGAGTTTTCAACTAAAGACGGAATTATAACAAGAATATTTTTTCTTTTTATATATTCATTTGCGTTGGTGCGGTCATAATCAGTTATAATATTGACAGGCAGCTCTAAATGCCGTGTGCTATTTCTTATATGGGTCTCAGAGTCTATAGAACCCAAATTGACCTTCTTACCTAGAAAGGTTACAGCCCTTAAATTTTTTTTATCATCATTGCTTAAGTTTTTTAAAGCTCGAAGAAAAATATCAAGACCTTTTCTCGTTTCTAAACGGCCAAAAAAAACTAATTCTATTTTTTTTTCTAGTGACAAATCATCTTCAACGTTAGGTGTTTTTTTAAACTTTTCAAAGCCTTGAAAGGGCGCGCAGTTTAAAATTACAGTTTTGTTATTAGAAAGATTCCAGCCTTTAGCTTGCATCCAATCGAAAAGATATTGCGAAGGGCTAACAATTTCATCAGCCATCTCAGTGACACATTTTTCCATGTGATAAAGTTCTAAATGATTTTGGTCATAAGGTAATTGATAATTACCTTCATCAGACCATAATGTTGAACTATGAGTATTAACGATGAATTTTGTATTTGTAAAGTTGAGACCTTGCTTTTTTATAAGCAATGAGTAATATAGATCCGCCTGCCATTCGCATGAAATAATAACATCATAAATGTTATTCTCTTTTAACCATAGGTATATCGAATAACTTTTTTTTCTAAAATATGGAGCATCAATGTTAATTTCATTGTTTATTTGTGTGCTTAAAAGGTTGACGCCATGTTTGCTATAATAAAGAGACCATTCTTTGAATGACTTGGAAGTGGATTCCGTGTAATCACCACTAGTATATAGTACGTCGATGTCGAAACCGTTTTTGGCTAGTGTGGTAGCTAGTGCTGTAAATGCTGTTCCAATACCACCATTTCTGACCGGCCCTTCAATATCCGGCGTCATAATAAGAATCTTCTTCATTGTAAAATTTCCTAATCGAGATATGCTGCAAATGAAAAGTTATGAATTCAAAGAGTTCTGCTACTAAAGCGTTCGGGAAGCCACCAACACACCAGCCACTTAAGGTAAACAAATGACATCTAACGATTTAGGTTTTGAATCTTTACTAAAACTTTATCATTCTAAGTATAATCTTGTCTACAAGGCTAACCCAGGCAACGCAGGTGATGGAGTCATAGCTTCTGCTACGTATGATTTTTTTAAGCAAAGCGGGTTAAATTATGACCAGTATCGCGCTTCAAGCCATTACGATTCCAGTAAGGATATTTTAATTTTTGGTGGTGGCGGTAATCTGATTGAAGGCTTGTACGCAGAGGGTAAGGATTTTATTCAAAATCAAAAAGATAAATTCGCCAAGATTATCATAATGCCTTCAACTGTCAGGGGCTATGAGGATTTCTTTAAAGAGGGTCTTGATAAATTTATTGTTTGTTGCAGAGAAAGAACATCTTTTGAATATATACTTTCACTAGGATATAAGGCACAAGAAAGTGTGTTTCTGGCTGATGATATGGCATTTTATTTAGACTTACCTTCTTACCTGTCATGTGTTGAGCCTTTCAAAGGGATAGCTAATTGTTATCGAACTGATTCAGAGTCATTAACTAAAGACTATAAAGAAAATAACCATGATATATCTTTAACATGGAACGGAGACTACTGGGATAATGAGTTTTTGGCGAGAAATTCAACCAGGTGCATGATTAATTTTTTAGAAGAATACAGTATTATTAATACGGATAGGCTTCATGTTGCAATTTTAGGGTCCCTACTTGGCAAGGAAGTCAATTTCTTCCCAAACTCTTATTACAAGAATGAAGCAGTATATAAGCATTCCCTGTTGAACCAATACCATAAAACTGTATTTTTTTCTGCCGGTTAATAATTTAAGCAGCGCCTAAAGCGCTGCCCAGTTATTTTAATGCATTATAACTTTTTAGAAGCAACTCCCATCCTTGACGTGAATACTCATTAGCGCGACTATAATCAGCAAACCTATCTATAAAGCCCACGAAGAAATTCTCAGTAATTTTACGGACACTTCCAGATGAATTGCTTTTATCAGCTTCTTTCACATACAAAAGATTGCATTTTCCTTTGCTTATCAAGTATTTAGATATTTTAAGTGCCAAGTCATCGAGGTTGTTAGAATTGCTTTTAAGAACATAAGTCTTATTACCTGAAGACACTCCTTTTTTAAATTTATCGATGAGATATTCAATTTTCTCAAGCTCATTGCCATGGATTTCTCTATTTTTTTCTTCAGAGAATCTCCACTGCCAACGATCAGAAATGTTATCACTATACATTGTGGTGTGGAAACAAATGTTACATGATTTGTCTAGTACCATATCTTGCCAAGAGGGTACGAGGTTTTCATATTTGTAGATATTCTTGAAATCGTTATTAAGTAGATTTAAAAAACTTTCGTAATTTTTTATAAGTGTCCAACGAAACATACTGCCATCATCACATCCTGATTCTCTCAAAAAAAACGCAAATTCACAATTATCTCCGATGCTTTCAAATTCGTCATATTTATTATTCATGCTATATCTCGCTAACAATTAGTAAAGGTTCGTATCTTTCCTTATATGATACTAATATTTTAGCCTTTATAGTCAAGAGGAATTTATGGATAATTTGAGACTATCTAAGAATCTGTTAGGTAGGTTAGAGTTTTCTAACTAGCTAAAGAGAATTTTAGGGGAACTATATGGGCGAAACAGACAGCTCCTTACTCAAAAGCTCATCATAAATCTACTTTAACTAAGTACTTTTACCAAATATAATTCTTCTTAAGTCTGTTCGGAATCGACATAAGCATCCAGATAATCCTTTGGGCCTTCTGCAATTGCAAATTTGGTCAGTAGAAAGAGAGAGTTTGCGGTTAATATCTTTACGGCATTCTAAATGCGTTGCAAACGCTTGCGCTTACTATCACTTTTTTATTTGATAAATTGAATTTAGTAGATGATCAGCTTCAAGTCTTAGTAGGCTATGGCTGGGATTAGGGTGTTGATGTGCCAGCAGGATGTTTTTTATAAAGCTCATCAATCTCAACCGTTCGACCATCACTTTGAGTATAGTAACCAATGAGCCCATCAGGCAATGGATAGAGGTTCAATACGCTGTTTGAAAGCGACTAATAGTACCGGGCTTCTGTGGAGTTCATAACATCATTGTCATTACCAGAGGAAAGCACAGGAATGAATAACGCAGCCAACAACATAAGATTTTTACACTTATCCTCTTTGAAGCATTAAATTTTTTTAAAGGGTAGCAGGCATATGCCACAGCGGTTGTAATCTCTTCGGAGGTTAAATCTTAATCACTCGAGTCTTGCTTATCCAGAAAATATCCCGTACCAGCCTAGGCTTTACAAAAATTCTGACTGCAGCAGCTTGCCAAAATCCGTCCCATTACTACTGCATTTATAAACAGTGGTTTTAGGGCGACCTTATGCCTCGTAAGTATGAAATCACCGCAGCTTTCAATGATGCGATCAAGCTTGACGCTAAAAGTCGGCGGGGCGTGAGAACCAATGACTTTCGATTGGTACCCGAAAACTACATTCATCACTAGCCTCTTGAGGAGTATAACCGCTGGATCAAACGGTATCAGGCGTTTTTATTTGAGCTTGTGACAGATGGAGGGAAGAACAAAACGTGTGGCTTGCGTAATATGGGATATGTGAAATGAGCATGGGCGCTGAATACATAGAAGAAGGATTAGGGCATCCCTCAACTAGCGCGTACCGTGTTGAAACGCCTGACGGTTTTTTCATCATCGAACGCAGCGTAAAAATGAATCCAGGCAACGAAGTAGCGTTTCTGTAAGACGGCTACCCGATGGTGGGCAAGTTGTTCGCTTCCGGGCTGATTACGCAGGACGGCGTAACGATAGACGGAGAAGGGCTGAAGGAAGTCATCGTGCTGGGGGAAAATTGACCGCAACAATTCTGGATGATGACGACGATTTTCGTCCATCGACCTGAAAACAGCTATCAATACTTACTACTCGCAAAGGTGTGTCGCGCGCGACCTTTGCGCTCAATTACGCAAAAACAGTATGATGATGTAATCCACTCTCGTGAGTCAGCCAGGCTTTACCTGACCATCTTCGCTTTATCATGCAACGATTCAGGCAACAAAAAAATCTGATAGCAGATGCGAGTCAGGCCATTTTTTTCATTCGGAATGCTGTCTATCTGGGTATGGCAACGAACGAGGAGACATCGCAACTAACACCGTGGAAGAATTATAGGCTCCTCCTCAGTCGGATTGATACCAAAAATGCCCGTGAAATAGATTGGTCAACACCCCAGTTTGATCAGACTTTGAAAATTCTCTGGTAAGCTAATGATGGGTGGTTAATCCACCCATCTCACTATGCAACCTTATGACTCTGTGATGAATCGAGCATTTTATTTTTTCTGGTATGATTATCGAACCTAGCTAGAATAAATTTTCTGCATGGACGCTCAATTATCATCCACGTCATAAAAGAAACCAAAATACACAGGGACCAGAAAATCAAGGGACCTAACCAATAACTATCTCTAAAGAGTAATGATGGAGCGTAGTTAGCAATGTAACGAGCGATAATTTCATGTGTCATATAAAGCGAAAAGCTCGCTTCTCCCAAGATAACCATCCACCTGCAGCCAATAAACCTGGATGGCGTACCCTTTCCAAATGCAAAAATTGCAATAATGATAGCAAACATAGGCGCAGCAAAAGTCCTTGTTAACCAACTACCTACCACATACCCATCGAAAGTTACTGAAATTAGGTGCGGCAACCAACATAAAGTAAACAAACCTAATAAAAGTGATGCAATTTCTAAAATCGTGAATAACAATGAGCTTGCTACTAGCTTGTTCCTAATTCTTAGCCATAATGCACAAGCTACAATACCGGACAAAAATTCAGTTAGTCTTACTAGTGGTAATATCCCTGCCGCCCACTGATTAGGACCCATAAGAGGATCCCCGTATTGAAGCATAGGGAATGCCATTTTTTGCACAGCCATCACGATTGCTAAGCCAGTCATAAATGCCAGCGCTAGTTTAAAATGCCAGTTCGTTTTGAATTTATATATTAGAAATGGGAACAGAACATAAAAATACAGTTCGACAGATATACTCCATGAAGGACCATTCAGAGAAAAAAAATATTTCGCGTATGGAATCCATGCATGTATAAGAAAAAGGTTTGCCAGAATTTTAAACCATGAAACTGACTCCCCCGGATATCCCCATGGCGAAGGGAAAAGGCAGAGTACTATTAGAAGACAGGCAATGTGCAAAGGCCAGATTCTGGCAATTCTCGCAACAATAAATCTGGCGGATTCAGCTTTTGTTGAGATATTATTGTGAGTAAAATAAAGAATAAATCCAGACAAAACGAAAAAGAAAGTAACACCCAAATCGGCATCTACACGATCATCAATGAACTTGCTTAAAGGATACATCCACACAGTATGATGGAAGGCAATCAGGGCAGCAGCAATGAATCTCATGCCAGAAAGAGATTTTAGTAGTTCTCGCATTTAAATTTGTCCGTTAGGTCCAAAAATTCATCTGCATTGTAGATGAAGCAATGATTACTTAGAATAAATAATTAAGAATCATGCTAAATTTAGACAGCAAGGGCGCTCCTTCCTAAACAGCGGCCGGGGTATCTATTTCACCATTCGCCTGTCTTATCCAGAAACCCCTTCTCTCCTTATGTAGGCTTTACAAGAAGCTAGACTGCAACAGTTTGCCAAAAACAAACCTCAATAATACTGTATTTATATACAGTTATTTTGCGGGTTAATTTTATGCCACGCAAATACGAAATCGGCTCTGTGTTCAGCAGTGCCACCCAGCTTGACGGCCGAGAGCGCCGGATAGTCACCACGAACAACTTTCGCCTTGAGCTGGAGAAGATGAACCACGTCTGGCCGCTGGAAGAGTGCAACTGCTGGATTAAGCGCTATCAGCCCTTCTTCTTTGAAATGGTGACAGACGGCGGAGAGCACAAGACGTGGGCACTTAGAAACATGGGTTAAGTGAGGTGAGCTCGTCATCTACAGAAGAGAGCTTCGAGCCTCCATCTTCTAATGCGTTCCGTATCGAAACACCTGACGGGTTTGTCATCGTTGACCGCGGCGTAAAGATGAAGCCTGGCGATGAGATGGTGTTTCAGTACGACGGCTACCTCATGACTGGCAAGCTGTTCTCTTTGGGGCTGATAACACAGGACGGCGAAACGATAGACAGGGAGGGGCGAGGGCATCATCGTGCTGGGCAAAGTCACGGCGACAATTCTGGACGATGACGACGAGTACCGGCCGACGATCTGATTAAGCAAAAATTTGTGCTACCGGAGCACATAGCACACATGAAGCACAAAAAAATACCGCAAAACACCTCGTATTCACCTAATGGGCAAAATGTGCCTTGCGGTATGCTTCTGATAAACCTTGAATCACCCTGAATCAACTTACTCCTGCAAAACTGCAAAGTGAAACAATGAATATGCAGGTTTAACCCCACTCACAATCGGCACAGCTTAACCAATATCCCCATGAAAATACTCATAATCGCAGCCGTGCTGCTGCTCACCGCCTGCGCAACCAAGCAGTACCCCCAGGCTTCTGCGGTAACGGATCAAGAAGCGGTGACGCTGAACTGCCAGACGCTGGAACAGGAAATCGTCAAAACGCGCCATATCCAGCACGAGATCACCGAGACCGGCAGCTTTGACTATCGCACCGTACTGGGTTTTATGGGCGATCTCGGTATCGGCAACGGTATTGCGCGCCATAATGCCAGCGAAAAAGCGAAATCACGCCTGGCCGAGCTACAGGCGCTGCGCGATGTGAAATGCGTGACAGCAACAGATTCAAAATCAGAGGCGAAAAAACTTTTCCACGCGAGCTAGCGAGAGGGCACACGCAAAGCTTGTTTTTAGAAATGTTATATCATAACATTTTACACTCTTTCATTGATGGAGGGTAAATATGTTGGCAAGCAAAGGAAAAGTCATTGCATTGGGTCTGCTGCTTAGCGGGCAGGCTATGGCGCATGGCCACCACGCACACGGCCCAGCGCTGTCGCAAATGGAGCAAAAAGCGGCCGAAGGGGTGTTTGACGACAAAGATGTTAAAGATCGCCCGCTGTCAGACTGGGATGGCGTATGGGAGTCCGTCTATCCGCTGCTGGAGCAGGGAAAACTGGATGCGGTCTTCGCGCAGAAAGCGCAAAAGGATGGGCATAAAACCCCAGAACAGATCAAAGCCTACTACCGCAAAGGCTACGCCACGGAAATCGAGCGGCTGGGCATTGAAGATGGCGTAATCGAATTTCACCGCGGCGACAGCGTCGCCTCCTGTCGCTACAGCTATGCCGGACATAAAATCCTGACCTATGCCTCCGGGAAAAAAGGTGTTCGTTATCTGTTTGAATGTCACGACAGGAACAGCCATGCGCCAAAATATGTGCAGTTTAGCGATCATATTATCGCACCGCGCAGGTCAAGCCATTTTCACCTTTTTAGCGGCAATATCTCTCAGCAGGCGCTGCTGGAAGAGATGGATAACTGGCCCACTTATTATCCCTGGCAATTAACACAGGAACAGGTGGTTGATGAAATGCTGCATCATTAATATTAGTGAAATCGGGTAAATATATTTCAGTCAGGCGTTTACCCTGAATATATTATTCAGACGGTATGAGAAATTTTGTCGACGACGGTTTTAACCAGCAACCTCGCCGCAGGCCTTGCCGCATCGGCTCTTGCACTGAAGAATCTCCCAGGCACAAGGGTCGCATCAGAGAAGGTCACCATTACAATATTACCTGAGTGTGACCATTCTCTTACTGAATTAGATATATTCCAGCGACAATCGCGCTGACAGAGATAATATGTAACAGTTCGGTCATGAGTTTTTCCTCCAGTGCAGTCTCTTATTTCATTGAAGAAGCTATAAAGCGATCCGTCAATAAACAGAATTAAATTTATCTGCGCTAACGACGGCGTTTTTGCGTAAAACTACATGGAACACAGCCTGTCCAATAAGCCAAACGGCAACGGCGTAATGTTTGATCTTTTACGCTTCGTTCACGTTTCAGTAAGGGAGGGCGCATATTAAATAGTCACAGCACTAAACTAAATATACCCAACAGGGGTAACTGGAGGTGCGTATGTCAGAACGTCCCGATGATATCGATCCCATTCCCGGCGGCGGCCAGCTCCCAGGCGGCGTAGAAGATATACCCGGCGGAGAGGGGGATGAGATGCCAGAAGATGATGAGTATGTAGAAGATGACGTTGAGGATGAAGATGAGGATGAAAATCTGAATCCCTGAATGTGAAAGCCGTCTGCGGGCGGCTTTATTCATTAAAGCGCGCAAAAAATTGCCCGCACAGGTCAGCGGGCAAGTCCAGTCCGGCAGAACTCTCGATTGCATTACGTAAAGGGTATGCGCATAGCGCCAGATTATCTTCTCACCGGCGCTACGATAAAGAAACGCAGCAGCACGCATTCGTCACAGGAAATTCTTATGGGCAAAAAAAAGCCCGCTCAAGGCGGGTGAAATCGTTACATGGAATTATCCACATACTTAATAGGACGCTGCTTCGCGGCGAAAGTTCGAGCGAAGCGGAAGATTTTTGCGGCTTACTGCGCCGTATCGCGATAGCGTCGCCACTCTACCAGCGTTCCCAGCACAGACAGCGCCTGTTCCGACGAACGCAAGAGCGGGTAATCCTCGTTCAGCGGCGCCAGCTCAAAGCTGTTGTGGCTGCGCGCGCGATATTTGCGTAGCACATACTCGTTCTCTCCAGTAAGCGCCAGCACCAGGTCCCCAGGCTGGGGCGGTAATTCAGGATCGATAAGCAGCAGATCGCCACGCAGGCACTGCGGCGCCAGCGCGTTGTCCCATAGGGTCAATGCAAAGCTGGTGGCAGAGTAGCTGCGATCGGTAGGGATCCGCCTGAGGATCTCTACCTGCGTCGCCTCCGCCAGCCAGTCGCCAATCTGTTCTCTCTCCAGATAAGGCAGGCCGGTTTGCGCCTGCGTTTGTACAGTAAACACCGGTCCATCCCCGTCTACCAGCCATGCTGGCGCGCAGCCCAGCACCTCCGCGAGTCGCAGCAGGTTTTCTCCGCGCGGCAGTGTCTCCTCTTTTTCCCACTGAGATATCGCCACATGGGAAACCGAGATTTTTTCTGCAACAGCTTTTTGCGTCAAATTCAGTGCCTTACGGCGGAAGCGAATACGATCGCCCGTAGTTTCTTTTTCCATCTTCTTGACATCTCCTGAGAGCCAGACTTAAGTATACTTAAGCTGTGAATTTAAGCAATCTTAAGTTTCGGCGAGGGAGGCGCTTTGCGTTTTACGCCTGACGTCAGCAGCCGTTACCCATCGAGGTACAGAGGTGAGGCATGGAAAGTAGTCTGATAACCAGTGTTGGCGCGTTAGTTCTTGGGGGCGGAGCGGCCGCGCTTTTCTGGAAGCCGCTTATTGCAGGCATTGCTTCTATTGTCACCAGCAATCGTGCCGGTGGAGAAATCATTACCAGCTACAAGGAGCAGGTCTTACTGCTGAAGGAGAGCAATGCGCTGCTCCGTCAGGAGAACGACGATTTACGTATACGTCATGATACCAATCTACGGCGAATATCTACCCTGGAGACCGATCTGCGCTTAATTAAAAACGCGCTCGGCATTCTGGTGGTCATGACTGACGCCGATCAAAACAGCAAGTTTCGTAATGAAATCGACAGGCTAATTTCCACCCTGGAGGAGCATAGCGATGGCAGAGATACACAGTGAAATAAGACCGACGACCCACAAGCGCAAAGTTTTGCTCGGCGTGCTGATGCTGGGCATGTCGTTGATATGCATTGTGATGACCATCCTGTTTTTATACGTCAGCAGCACGGCCAATCAGCGCGTAGAGGATATTCGGCGCGAAGCACGCGAGTCCGCCGCGCGACGTGAAGCCAAGGTGGATGAGCTGTCGAAGCAGGTGTCCGTGCTTCAGAACAAGCTGGATACGCTGCCCGATCAGACGGTCGACAAGGTGAAGCGGGTCGTCATACAGGATGAAAATGCTACGAAGCCTTAACAGGAGAGTCTAATGCGAATTTTTAACCTGATTGGTGAAGGCTTTCACGCCCTCCGATCGTTCATTATCACTAAGGAGTCTGCCATGACCGATACCAGCATCATTAACTCAACCACGCCAGCAAGCGATGCCGAGCTGCCGCAGTTTGCCATACCGGATGCCAATGTGCCGACCGATCCGCAGCTGCAGCGTTTATCTTCTCCCTCAACGGTGGCGCCAGCCACCTCTGAAGAGACGCCGGGCGAAACCCACGTTGCGCCTGATGCGACGGCGCAGCACACGCCGTCGCCGTCGGCAGAGCAGAGCGCTGCGCCGGACGCTTCAGCCTCACAGGCTGCGGATCAGGCCGCTGCGCCCGACGCTGCCGCCGCACAGTCTGCGGATCAGGCCGCTGCGCCCGACGCTGCCGCCGCACAACCTGCTGATCAGGCAGCTGTGCCCGACGCTGCCGCCGCACAGTCTGCGGATCAGGCTGCTGCGCCCGACGCTGCCGCCGCACAGCCTGCTGATCAGGCAGCTGTGCCCGACGCTGCCGCCGCACAGCCTGTGGATCAGGCTGCAACGCCCGATGCTACTGCCGTACAGCCTGTGGATCAGTCCGCGACGCCTGATGCAGCAGCGCCCCAGCCCGCAGAGCAGAGCGCGCCCTCGGACGCGGCCGCTCAACCCGCCGATCAGGGCGCTGCGGCAGGCACTGCCGCCGATGCGCAACCCCAGGCGCAGACACCCGTGGCGGATGCCGCTGCCCAGCAGGCCAGCGCGCAGGCTGTTAACGCTGCTGTTCAGGAAACGGCGCCCGTAGCCGATTCCGGTAGCGCTGCGCCGTCGTCCGCTCAGCCCGCCGGGAATGAGGAGCAGAGCGACTTCAGCGCAGGGGTAAAAGATTTCGGCGCCGCTTTTGATTTCGTACAGCAAGGGATTGAGCACCTGGGGACGGCGGCCCGTAAGGAGCTGTTTGAACTGGCGCGTAAATATCTCTAATGACTGAGCGCATAAGGCACTGAAAGGGGACAACGCGTCCCCTGTTTTTTGATGAAGAGGGCGCTTCTGGCGGTGTAGCGTAAACGCTGGGCTAAAGAAGAGAAGGCGTAGAAGCCAGAGATCGAGAGGGTCAGGCGCCACTTCCGAATATTCTTAAGGCGGCTTCGTTATATTCCACTACCTTTAATCATTCACGCGAGATATTTATTGGTTAAAACAGCAAAAGGAAAAACAGCATGAGTGATTCAGTGGAAACGAAAAGCAAAACTGACTACCTGCGCGATGTGACCTCGCAGCTGAAAGAGATGCGCCACTATGCGCAAACCAATACCGAAACGCTCTCCAGCCACTGGCTCGCGTTCGATGCCGGCGAATATAAAGATCCCGAGTTTGCCGGACGTATCGATGCGCTGCTAAACAAACAGGGCACGCTGCTGGATGATTTAGACGCCGCGATTCAGGATATCGAAATCGCTATCAACCACAGCGAGCAGGAGAAGTAATCCTGCTCAGTCGGTGGTCGGCGCTTAGTCGGCCACCAGCCACATTTCCGCCTCGTCAAACATCTCTTCGACAATGCGCGCCACCGTAGCCTTATCGTTCTTGCTCAAATCGGTTTCGATGGCGTTGCGCTCCATCGGCTTTACGCGCACCTCAATCTCCGGGAAGACGCGCTGAACGCGCTTTTCCAGCTCCCGTAAAATCATCTCGCGCGCGCCCGGCAGGCCGGCTACGTTACGCTTATCGTAAATCAATTCCACAAACATACTGGTATTCCATACAGGGAAGAAATTCGCTGGCACATCATACTGTAAATCCAACCAGTGACAAGCCTCTCAGGCGCATTGAGCGCTTTTTTTTCGGCGTAATACGCAAATTCGTCTCAGATAACAAAAGTGGGAAGATCAAAGGGGAGCAAGAAGGCGAAGAGAGCGAGAAAAAAATCAAACCTCTGGAGGTGGAAATCCAGCAACACCTCCAGAGGCGGTGCAAGCGCACCATTCGTTCAAGGACAATCACGACCGAAGTCGTCCAGTAAAGTTATACAAGTTTTATCTTCTTGTACAATTTAATCCTGATTTATTTTACTGGTTGGAGGTGTTGTCGCGATCGGCCGCTTAAAGCTCGTTTTTGATGCAGAACTCTTCCCAGGTCATTCCCAACGATTCAGCATGCGATTTAAGATAATTTTCAATGGCTTCGGCGGCCACCGCTTTATCCGGCTCGGCAAGCTGGATAGAGAAGATCATGCCGTCGAGATTTTTCTGGCGCAGGAAAGCGGCGTAAATACGTTCCGCATGCCATTCGCGCAGCTGGCGCAGCGACATATTGGCATGGCGCGCGTCGCTCTCCGTCAGTTCATCGAGCGCGGCCTGAAAATCGGCATGAGCGGTAAAAAACATCTCGCGCGCCTGCGCGTAGTAGGCTTCTGGCGTTTTCATAAAGTTTCCTGAAAGATTAATTGCGGTGCAGCGCGCCAGTGTAACTCACCCTCCAGTCCTTGTCAGGACGCCGTTAAACGGGAGGGCAGCGCAAAAAAAGTGGCCGCGCGAGGCGAAGCAGGGCGTAGATAGCTTGCGGAAAGCAGGCGAAAAATTATAACTTAGCCGCCATTGAAGCGATCTCAGGGATTAATGATGAAAAAGTGGATGCTGACGACGGCCGCGCTGGCGCTGGCCGGCTGTGCGCAAATCAACAGCTATCAGGATGCGGTGCAGACGCCGGCGCCCGCCAGCCTGCAGGGCACCTGGCAAACGGTCGGCCCGCAGAGCGGGTTGCGCAGCGATCGCGCGCTGGGCAGTCTGATCGTCAATGCGGACGGCAGTACGCTTGACTGCCGCCAGTGGATGCGCGTCATCGCCAAGCCAGGCAAGCTGACGCTGCTCAGCGGCGATTACGTTAACGTCAATCGCCAGTCGCGCGTTATGCCCTTAGAACTGAATGGCGGCGAGCTGCGCTATGACGGACTGACGCTGCGTAAGGTCGAGCAACCGACGGTAGAGTGCCAGCAGGCGCTGGATGAAGTGGCGAAACAGCCGAACGCGGCCGTTATCCAGAATATCGAACCGGAAATCATGAAGTCCGCCATCACTCAGGCGAACGAAAACAAGCAATAATCTCGCCGCGCCTTATTCCGTCAGCTGCGATGGTATAAGGCGCGTCATGTTACTCCGCCAGCACCCAGACGCTGACGCTGCCGCCGTTGCAGCGCACCACGACCGTGCCCTGTTCATCAGCGGTGAGGATTTCGTCGCGATGACCTAAATAGTCGCGCCACGCTTTACCGGCAAAGCCGTCGCCCATCGCCACGCTTTTCTCGCCTTCTTCGCCGTTCGACATAATGACGATGCAGCCCGGCTGCTCAGCGGTGCCGCTGCGGCTGAACGCTACGCAGTTAGGATGATCGAAATAGTCCGTTTGCGCGCCCCAGCCGTAAGCCTGGCGAGCGCGGATCAGCGCTTCCAGCTCCGGAATGACGGGCATTTCGACGCGGTGGGTTTCGCCGTCGCCGCCTTCATCTTCGTAGCTGGCGCCGAACAGGTCGGGATAAAACACCGTCGGCACCCCTTGCTCGCGCAGCAGGATCAGCGCGTAGGCGAGCGGCTTGAACCAGGCTTCGACCGGCGCCTCCAGCGACTGCAGCGGCTGCGTGTCGTGGTTGGCGACGATGGTGACCGCATGCCAGGGATCGGCCTGCACCAGCGAATTGGCGAAGATCTGGCTGAGATCGTAGTCGCTGCCCTGAGTGGAAGCCTGATGAAAATTCATATGCAGCGGCGCGTCGAACAGCAGAGTTTTGCCTTCAACCTGCTGGATATACTCCAGCAGCTTATCGGTCTCGAACGACCAGTACTCGGCGACGATAAACATCGGCTCGTCGGCGACCTCCTGAACGTGATCGATCCACTCTTTGTAGAACCAGGCGGGAATATGCTTGACCGCATCAAGGCGGAATCCGGTGCAGGGCAGCTGTTCCCTGACCCAGCGCGCCCAGTATTTCAGCTCTTCGCGCACGGCGTTGTTGCGGAAGTCGATATTGGCGCCCATCAGATAGTCAAAATTGCCCAGCTCGCTGTCGACCTGATCGTTCCAGCCGTCGGCAGTGTAGTCGTTAACGATCTTGAAGACGCCGTTTTCATCCGGGTTTTCGATATGGTCGACGCCGCTAAAGCATTTGTAGTCCCAGACGAATCTGGAATATTCGCCCGCGCGCGTTGGAAAGTTAAAGCGCGTCCAGGCTTCGCATTCGATGACCTCGTCGCTGATTTCGTCACGGTTGTCGGGGTTAACGCGGTTAACGCGCACGCGCTCTTTTTCGTCGGCGCCCATCTTGTGGTTCACTACCACATCCAGCAGCACGCCGAGGTTGTGGGCACGCAATGCCTCCACAGCCGCCTGCAGCTGTTGCTTGTCGCCATATTTAGTGGCGACGCTGCCTTTTTGATCGAATTCGCCCAGGTCGAAGAGATCGTAGCTGTCGTATCCCACGGAATAGCCGCCTGCTTCGCCTTTATAGGCAGGCGGAAGCCAGGTCATCGTTATGCCGATCTCGCTCAGCCAGGCCGCTTTTTCAGCAACTTCAGGCCAGAGCTGGCCGCCATCCGGGTAATACCAGTGAAAAAATTGCAATAACGTCGGGTTGTGCATCTGCTGCGCTCCAGCGGGAAGGAAAAGCAAGTATGGAGCACGGCGAAAAAAAGACGCACCGGCAGAACAAATCTTTTGTTCTTCGCGGTGCGTTTCAGAATCAGGAGAGAGGCTGGTTTTCCATCGGCACCATCACGCTGCCCTGTTTGCCGTAGGCGCTGAGCACCGATTTCTGACGGGTGTTCTGGTTAACCAGGGTGGAAAGCTCGTTCATGCGTTCCTGCAGCAGGCGCTTCACTTCACCTTCGTTATCAAGAATATGGCGCAATACCGGACGCAGCTGCTCCTGCGCCTGCACGGAAGGCGAGGCGGCTTCGGTCGATCGCGCCAGCCGTTGCACCGCGCTGACGTAATCAACTTCCTTTTTGATCAAATCATCCCATTCGCCCTCGGCCGCAAGACGCAGCATTTGCTGGCTGAGAT
>Ga0209371_1001175_pt1 | contig 19137 bp, 15 predicted proteins | sample AgamicAtAmrz_FD_187165 | JGI IMG/M metagenome (GOLD analysis project Ga0209371, IMG submission 187165) | Agave microbial communities from Guanajuato, Mexico - At.Am.rz (SPAdes) (version 2) | ecosystem: Host-associated > Plants > Roots > Rhizosphere | place: Guanajato, Mexico | collected 2012-06-07
AACAGACCCTTTCGCACATCCGCGTCGTCGAGCGGTCGCGTGAAACGGTCTATGCCATCTATGTGCTGGCGCAGGACGGAACGCTTTCCACCGTCGTGACGCTGCGTCGCCTGCTGACCGGCGAAGCCGGCGCTTCCATCCTCTCTGTCGCATCGAAGGAAGGCATCGTCTGCGCCAGCCCCCTGATGTCGCAGGAGGATGTCGCCCGGCTGATCCGCAAGCACGACCTGCTGGCGCTGCCCGTCGTCGATGACCGTTCGCATATTCTCGGCATCGTCACCGTTGACGACGTGATCGACACCATGATCGCCGACACGACGGAAGACGCCCACAAGTTCGGTGGTATGGAAGCGCTCGGCAAGCCCTATATGACGATCGGCTTTCCGGACATGATCCGCAAGCGCGCCGGCTGGCTCGCAGCGCTCTTCCTCGGCGAAATGCTGACGGCCAGCGCCATGCAGCATTTCGAAGGCGAGCTGGAAAAGGCCGTGGTGCTGACGCTGTTCATTCCGCTCATCATGTCTTCGGGCGGCAACTCCGGTTCGCAGGCCACCTCGCTCATCATCCGGGCGCTGGCGCTCGGCGAGCTGAAGCTTTCCGACTGGTGGCGGGTGCTGCTCCGGGAAATCCCGACGGGCCTGACGCTCGGCTGCATTCTGGGCGCCATCGGCTTCCTGCGTCTGAGCCTCTGGCAGCAGGCCGGGTTTTACGATTATGGCGAGCACTGGCTGCTGGTGGGGGCAACCGTCTTCGCGGCCCTCGTCGGCATCGTCACCTTCGGTTCGCTCGCCGGCTCCATGCTGCCCTTCGTGCTGCAGCGCCTGCGGCTCGATCCCGCCAGCGCCTCGGCCCCCTTCGTCGCGACGCTGGTGGATGTCAGCGGGCTCATCATCTACTTCTCGGTGGCGCTGGTGATCCTCAGCGGTACGTTGCTCTAAAAGACGAAAGGCCCACTCGGAAGAGCGGGCCTTTTCATTTGCGGTCGAGAAAAGCGAAAAGCCCTACCCTCAGCCACCCGCATTGATGACGCCCGTTCCGAGCAGTCCAAGCAAAATAAAGCCAATGACCACGCGGTACCAGACGAAGGGCATGTAGCTCTTGGTGGAGACCAGTTTGAGGAAGACGACGATCACCGCATAACCGACCACGAAGGCGATCAGGGTCGCGAGCCCCGTCGGGCCCCAGCCGACCGGATTGTCCTCGCCGATGCTCTTGAAGAGCTGGTAGAAACCGGAACCGAAGACGGCGGGAACGGCGAGCAGGAAGGAATAACGCGCTGCAGCCTCGCGGGTATAGCCTAAAAGCAGGCCGGCGCTGATGGTGCCGCCCGAGCGCGAGACGCCGGGGATGAGAGCCATGGCCTGCGCGAAACCGAACAGGATGCCATCGCGCCAGATAAGCTGGTTCAGCTTGTAACGCTTCTCACCGATTTTATCGGCAACGCCGAGAACGATGCCGAAGACGATCAGCATCACGGCGGTGATGTAAAGGTTGCGCAGCGAGTGCTCGATTGCATCCTTGAAGAACAGGCCAAGAAAGACGATCGGCACGGAACCGATGATGATGAGCCAGCCGAGCCGGGCATCGGCCTTGTTATACTCGCCGAGGCGAAGGTTCTGCCGGAGCCAGGCGATGGCAATGCGCATGATATCCGACCAGAAATAGACCAGCACGGCCGCTTCGGTGCCGATCTGCGTAATCGCGGTGAAGGCGGCTCCCGGATCCGCGCCGGAGGGCAGGAACTCCCCGGCGATCCTGAGATGCGCGCTTGAAGAAATCGGAAGAAATTCCGTAAGCCCTTGCAAAAAGCCGAGAAATGCGGCCTCCAACCAACCGATGCTCATGTGTCCTGATGTCCCTGCTGCGAATCGAGATCGCAGCATTATGCATCAATCGGGGCAAATACATGTTGCATCGCACCATGAAAAAGGCGCGCGAAGGGGTGCGCTTTTACCCGTGATTTTTCAGGCGGCCTTTTCCTTCGCCTCGGGAAGGCGGGTATATTTCGCGCCGTTCCTGCACACGACATGGGCGTCGCCCCAGCTTTTCAGCGCCGAAATCACCGGTATCATCGTCTCGCCGAGCGGCGTCAGCGCATAATCCACGCGCGGCGGCACCACCGGAAAGACGGTGCGGGAAATCAGGCCGGCCTCTTCCAGCTCGCGCAGCTGCTTCGTCAGCATGCGCTGGGTGACGCTCGGAATATGGCGGCGCAGTTCGTTGAAGCGCAGCGTGCCCTCATTGATGAGGTGATAGAGGATCACGCCCTTCCATTTGCCATCGAGGAAACTCAAGGCCGATTCCACCGGGCAGCCGGGAAAGTTGCCAGTGAGCTTGGCGCGCGGTCGCGACATCACAGTATCCTTTTTGTATGTATCATCACAAAATGTGCATTCTTGCGATTGGTGTTCATATGTATCAAGTAAGAGGCACGCAAACAAGCAAAGGAGACTGTTCATGCGCGCCATCGGTTACAGGACCAGCCAGCCCATCACCGTGAAAGACGCCCTCGTCGATATCGACCTGCCCCAGCCGGAAGCGAAGGGGCATGATATTCTGGTGGAAGTGAAGGCCGTTTCGGTGAACCCCGTCGATACCAAGGTGCGCCGCAACCAGTCGCCTGAAAACGGCGAACCGCGCGTGCTCGGCTTCGATGCGGCGGGCGTGGTGAAGGCCGTCGGCGACAAGGTCTCACTATTCAAGCCCGGCGACGAGGTATTTTACGCCGGTGTCATCAACCGCCCCGGCTCCAACAGCGAGTTGCATCTGGTCGATGAACGCATCGTCGGTGCAAAGCCGAAGTCCCTGAATTTCGAGGAGGCAGCCGCGCTGCCCCTGACCGCCATCACCGCTTACGAGACGCTGTTCGACCGGCTGCGGGTGAAGGAGCCGGTTCCGGGCGCGGCCAACGCCATTCTGGTCATCGGCGGCGCCGGCGGCGTCGGCTCCATCGCCGTCCAGCTCCTGCGGGCGCTGACCGACCTCACCGTCATTGCCACTGCTTCACGGCCCGAGACGATTGCGTGGGTGAAGGAACTCGGCGCGCATCACGTCATCGATCACAGCAAGCCGATCGCCCCGCAGGTGGAAGCGCTCGGGCTCGGTGCGCCGGGCTTTGTCTTCTCCACCACCCATAGCGACATTCATGCTGCCGACAGCGTGGCGACCATCGCGCCGCAGGGCCGTTTCGCGCTGATCGACGATCCGGCCGGCGGTTTCGACGTCATGGCCTTCAAGCGCAAATGCGTATCGATCCATTGGGAAATGATGTTCGCCCGCGCCGTCTTCCAGACGCCTGACATGATCGAGCAGCACAGGCTGCTGAACCATGTGGCCGGGCTTGTCGATGCCGGCAAGATCAAGACGACGCTGACCGAGGTTTTCGGCACCATCAATGCCGCAAATCTCATCAAGGCGCATGCGCTGATCGAGAGCAACAGGGCCAAGGGCAAGATCGTGCTTTCGGGCTTCTGATCGCCGGTGAAGCGTCCGCATCGCGGACGCTTCTCTTCCGCTTATGGAGATGTTTGGGCCGGGCGCAAGACCGCGCGGCTATACCTGTCAATCGTCGTCCGGATCTTCCGGGCACGGCCAGGAGGCCGGCGCGGTGAGGCCGTTCGGCAATTTGGTCTTGGCGTCGCCGCAGGCAATGTCGATCTGCTTCTGATCAAGGCCGGTGGCCATCGAAAGATCGAGCCCTTCGATCCTCGTCAGCAGCAGGAATGCGCTGGTGAAATCCACCGGACCGCCGAGCTTGGCGCCGCCGAAACGGGCGCGTGACAGATTGGTCAGCGAGAATTTCGAGCCGTTCAGCGTCGCGCCCTCGAAATCGGCGCGGCCGAGTTCGGCCTTGGTGAAATCCGTACCGTCCAGCTTGGTATTTTCGAATTTGGTCCGCTGCATTTCAGCATTGACGAATTTGGCGTTGGTGGCGTCGGCGGCGGAAAAATCGCTGCGATAGGCTTCCACCTTGGTCAGATTGGCGCCCTGCAGGTTTGCCTCGCCAAGGGCCGTGCGGATGAGCTTGGCCTTCTCGAGATTGGCGCCCTTCAGCGAAGAACCGCGCAGGTCGGTATAGGTGAAATCCGTGCCGTAAAGCATTGCCGAATCGAGATTGCTGCCGCCCAGCATCAGCAGGCGCTTGTTGCATTCGCGCCAGTCGATACCGGCCATGGCGTCGGTACGGCAGCTTGCGGCCACCAGCGGACCGCCGCTGAAAGAAACGGCAATCATCGCTAGCGTCGCCACACCGGCAACGACCCCTGTCTTCCGCACGATATTCAGCCTTTGAAAGCCGGACATTCTTTCACTCCCTGTCGTCGGGCGACGACACCTAGGACCATATGCACGTTCAAGGCGTTACCGCATCGCTGAACCACAATCCACGGGCCACGCGACCATGCAACACCCCAACATCCTATATGTAAGAAATCGAAGAGCAATCCACAAATACTGACGGGGAGACGGGCGGTGGACGCTGCTCTTCCGCCATGCCGGACTAAATCCGGCATCCAGTCACGGCGTCTGCATCGTGGGAAATGAGTCCTTCGATCAGAGGTCTGCCCCGTTCCGCAAATGCCGTCACTCTCGGCCGCATGACACAATGCCTCAGAGTGCTTGCGAGCGGTCTTGCCACGCTCGACGTCATCCTCGGGCCCTGTCCCGAGGATCTATCCACGTATCGTAAAATCAATCCGTTGCAGATGCTCGGGATAGGCCCGAGCATGACGGAGGAGAGGGCTTCGGCCGTAATCGCCATCACATATTGGCGTAAACCGGCCCCTCGCCACCCTGTGGCGGCACCCAGTTGATGTTCCGGTTCGGGTCCTTGATGTCGCAGGTCTTGCAGTGCACGCAGTTCTGGGCGTTGATGACGTAGACTTCTTCGCCGTCCTTCTCCACCCATTCGTAGACGCCGGCAGGACAATAACGCGCCGAAGGGCCGGCAAAGACGTCGTGCTCGGACGATTTTTGCAGCGCCATGTCCTTCACCTGAAGATGCACCGGCTGGTCTTCCTCATGGTTGGTGGAGGACAGGAACACCGAGGACAGCCGGTCGAAGGTCAACACGCCATCCGGTTTCGGATAGGCGATCGGCTTGTGTTTTGCGGCCGGCTCGAGGCTCTCCGCATCCGTCTTGCCGTGCTTCAGCGTGCCGAAGAAGGAGAAGCCGAAGAGCTGGTTGGTCCACATGTCGAGACCGCCGAGACCGACGCCGATAAGCGTGCCGAACTTCGACCACAGCGGCTTGACGTTCCTGACCCGCTTCAAATCCTTGCCGATATCGCCGTCGCGCCATTCGGCCTCGATCTCCGCCACCTCGTCATGGGCGCGGCCGGCGGAAATCGCCGCGGCGATCTTCTCCGCCGCCAGCATGCCCGACAGCACCGCATTGTGGCTGCCCTTGATGCGCGGCACATTGACGAAACCGGCGGAACAGCCGATCAGCGCGCCGCCGGGGAAGGTCAGCTTCGGCACCGACTGGTAGCCGCCTTCGGTGATGGCCCGCGCACCATAGGAAATGCGCTTGCCGCCCTCGAAGGTCTCGCGGATGGCCGGATGCGTCTTGAAGCGCTGGAATTCCTCGAAGGGGTAAAGATAGGGGTTCTTGTAGTTGAGGTGTACCACGAAGCCGACGGCGACGAGATTATCCTCGAGATGATAGAGGAAGGAACCGCCGCCGGTCTTGAAACCGAGCGGCCAGCCGAAGGAATGCTGCACGAGACCCTGTTTGTGCTTCTCCGGCTTGACCTGCCAGAGTTCCTTGATGCCGATGCCGAATTTCTGCGGCTCGCGATCCCGGGACAGGTCGAATTTGGAAATCAGCTGCTTGGCGAGCGAACCGCGCACGCCCTCGCCGATCAGCACATATTTTCCGTGCAGCTCCATGCCGCGGGTGAAGTTCGGGCCCGGCTCGCCATTCTTCTCGATGCCCATATCGCCGGTGGCGACACCGATCACCGCACCCTCATCGTTATAGAGCACTTCCGTTGCGGCAAAGCCCGGATAGATCTCGACGCCGAGCCCTTCCGCCTTTTCCGCCAGCCAGCGACAGACCAGCCCGAGCGAGACGATGTAATTGCCATGATTGTTCATCAGCGGCGGCATCATGAAATTCGGCAAGCGAATAGAGCCGGCCGGGCCGAGAAACAGGAACTGGTCGTCCTTGACCTCGGTCTTGAAGGGATGCCCCTCCTCTTCGCGCCAGCCGGGCAGCAGCCTGTCTATCCCGATCGGATCGACCACGGCGCCGGAGAGAATATGCGCGCCGACTTCGGCGCCCTTTTCGAGAACGACAACCGAAAGCTCCGGCTCCACCTGCTTCAACCGGATCGCGGCGGCAAGGCCCGCGGGACCCGCGCCAACGATCACAACGTCGAATTCCATCGCTTCGCGTTCGGGCAGTTCCATCGCTTCCGTCATCTCGTCCTCTCCGCATCGCCGGTCCCATCCGGCTGTTGTTATATCCGCTTTCCGGCATTCCCGGCGCATCGCCCGCGCCAGTCAAAAAACCATCCGCGACACCGCATCCACCAGCGCCTGTCTTCGCAAAGCAGGACGCCTTTGTCGAGCTTCTATAGCGGCAAAACATGTCGCACGCCAGTCAATTGTCAGACAACCTGATGATTGAATTATTACTTTTACGTTCACGTAAATTAAAGAATAGGAGTGACGCGCACGGGCGTCAAGGGTTGTTAAAGTCGGAATACTGAAGAAGGTGGTGACGGTGGGAAGGTTGTGGCGGCCCTATCTCCGCAGCTGCGTGGCGCTTTCCGCTGCCTTCTCACGCGGTTTCAGGCACATTTCCGCGCTATGCCGAAACCAGATTTCAGGAGTGTGACTGCCGCGACCCGTCAAGTCGCGGCAGGCAATCAGGTGACGTCCTGAAGCTGCGCTTCGCCGTTGTGGAGGAAGCACGCCCTGTTAAAAAGACCGAGATCGACGAAGTTTGGAAGGCGAATATCGCAAATGTCGGGAAGCCGCTTGCTTTCCGGATCGAACGATCTGTCGATTTGTGAAATGAAGCCCAGAACGCAACCTGTCCGTCGCGCAAAATCACCGAGGGCTCGTAGCTGCTCGGAAAGAACGGGCTTGCTCCGCTGTTGATCCAGCGCCTGGAGATAGTCGATCACCGCGACTGTTCCCGGTCGCGACCCCGACATCCGATCGATGATGTAGTCCGCACTAATTTCATCGGAAGTGACAATCTGAACTTGGTTGGCGAAGCCTTCAGTCTCCTTTTCAAGCGATTGGAGATATTTTCCCGCCTGTTTTTCGGTCAATTCCAACGTAAACAGAAACGCCTTGCGGCCGTCCCGGGCCGCATCGATCAGAAGCTGAAGACCAAGCATGGTCTTGCCCTGCCCCGGCCGGCCAGCGAGCAATAACAGGTCGCCGGCATCGAGACGGGAAAGTACCGTTTCGGAAAGTGGCCCGGAAGACATCCGGGACGACAGCATGCTCCACCTTGCAAAGCCCTCTTGTTGCGCGATCTGATCCAGCGCTTCATTCAGCGGAACATCGTTGTTTCGCGCCATGAGCTTTGCACGGCGTTTAAGCTGAAATATCGGTGCAGAAAGTTTCATCAAAGACCTCCATTGCGAGCCGAAACGCAACCCCTCCTTATGCGATGCTCGAACAGATGGTTCGATGATTTGGCGTCACCCTGCATGTGCGATGCTTTCCCGAAAGGAGGGGGGAGGCTTGGGTCTAGCCTGTGGTTGAAAGCTAGCGGGTTACGCGATTCGCAGCAAGGGGCGCAAGCCATTCGCCACATCGCAGTTACCGGATCCTGTCCTCGTAAAGCAGGACGCCTTGTCGAACTTCTTTAGCGGCAAAACAAGCCACTATAACCGACCGGCAGTAGGCGGAACTGCTACCTGATGTTGCGCTCGAATTGCGGGCACCATAAAACCTGTCATGCACCGTGAAAAAAGAACGTTCGTTCAATTGAGGAGAACGCCACCTTGAAGCGATTGATTCCCGCGCTGCTGCTATTGTCGTGGTTTGGCGCGATGCCCTTGGTGGCAAAGGCCGATGTCTCTTCCGCCAATCAAAACGAATCGGCCGCAGCATTTCAGGGCCTCGACACGCTCGCGCGGGAAACGCGCGCGCAGGGGGATTTACCGCGATTGTCCAACCCCGCTCATGCGAAGGTGCTGGACCGGCTCTGGAATGTGGAGGCAACCCTGGGCAGGCAGCCATACCGGTCCGCCGATGTTCCAGCGCTCATCGCCATCGGCGCGAATGCGGGCGCCGTTCTTAAAACCTATGCACTGTTTACCCCACAGAACGGCAGTCTGCCGGACACAGCGGCAAATACGTTCAAATACCAGGACGAAATCGCACGCGCCGGAGCCTATCTATTACATGTCCATGCGGCTCAGCTGGAGGCGATTACCGATTTTGTCGCCGTGCTTCCTGCCGATCAGATGAACAAGGCGCGACGTGATGGCCTGCGCCAGATGCGCCTTGGCATCATGGAGCAGTTTACCGGACTGACCCTTATGCTGCGCTCACCGAATTTGCGATCCGAGAACCGGCTCATTTTGCTGAACGCCCTCAATGCCAGCGCCATTCCCGTGGTCGCCGCGACCTCCCTTGTCGACCGAACCGCCATGGCCACCCAGATCGACACGATTTTGCCGGAACTGTCCGGGCTTGAACGCGAAAAGGCGCAGGCGCTGAAATCGCTCTTCATGAACCAGAATTGCGACGGGCTTTGCGCGATGGATCAGTAGCCGTTCGATACCCGGTTGACGCAAAGGGGCTGCAACCCTGCCCCTCAGACTTCCCCACTCAAACCGCCCATTCCTCATCCGTCGTGAACACGATCGTCAGCCAGCGGTCGCTCCCCTCGCCGCCCAGCGCATCGCCGATCTCGTCGCGGATTGCGTCCCATTCCTCCAGACGCCGGGGCGGCCAGTTTTTCGGCACGATGAAGAAGAGTTCGATCTGACGGCCGCGGCCAACGCGGGCGACATAGGAATAGTGAGAAGAAAAGCCGAATTTCTCCACCGTCTCGGCCGCCACCCGGTCCACATGCTGCTTGAATTCCAGCGGCGTCACCAGAAGAATGTCCGCGAGCGCCTGCTTCACATTGCCGAGCGGCATGGGGATGATGACGAGGCAGACCAGCGCCAGCACGGCCGGGTCGATATAGGGTGCCAGCCATGCCTGCGCCGTTCCCGTAAGCCCATAGCCCACGGCGAAGGCGACGAAGAGCGCCATGCTCAGAAGCGCGCTCATCAGCCAACTTTTGGCGTCCAGCGCCACGAAGGCGGATTTCAGCCGGCGGTTCTGCCGTTTGACGAACCATGCCATGGCGAGTGAGACGGCGAAGCTGACGAAGGTGACGACGATGGCGTAATCGAACTCGATCGATCTGCCGCCATCCATCAGGCTGTCGACGGCATTGATGAGGGCGTAGATCGCCGCCCCCATCAGGAGCGTGCCGTTAAGCCCGAGCACCATCGGCTCCAGATGCCAAAAGCCCATGGTGAAACGCTCCACCAGCCGGCCGCCGGGCTTGGGCGCGGCGGAAGCGGCGATCAGCCGCGCGACAAGCAGCGCCAGCACCGTCATGAAAGCATCCGTCAGCGCATAGACACCATCGAAAACCACGGCGAAGGAGCCGGAGAACAGGCCTGCGCCGATGCCGAAGAGCGCCAGCATAACCGTGACGGCGATGGAGAATTTGAGCAGGGATTGTTCTGTCATGACGTGTATTTTACCTTCAAAACCGGACGCGACCTTCCTCGAAGCGTTTTCGCTTTTCCTTGAATCGCGAAAGGGCTCTAACTCTTTGTTTTTTAGCATTTCCAGGCGGAAAACCGGGGTCCACTTTTCCTGGAAATACTCTATAAACAGCACATTGAGCACTCACAAGACAGGACAAAACCCATGGATCTCGGCATTTCCGGCAAACGCGCCCTCGTTCTCGCCTCCTCTCGCGGCCTTGGGCTGGGCATTGCCACCGCGCTGGCGAAAGAAGGCGCACATGTCCTTCTTGTCGGCAGAAGCGGCGAAAAGCTGGAGGCGAATTGCAAGGCGATCAATGCGCTCGGCAAGGGCAAGGCCGACTGGGCCTGGGGCGATCTGGCCGAGGACAATTTCGTCGAGGCCATGGTTCAGGCCGTCAAGGAAAAGCTCGGCGGCATCGATATTCTCGTCAACAACACCGGCGGCCCGACGCCGGGCCTTGCGCAGGAGATAACGGCCGACAAGCTGGATACCTTCTTCCAGTCGATGGTGATGCGCGTCATCACGCTTACCAATGCGCTTTTGCCGCAGATGAAGGAACAGGGTTTCGGCCGCATCCTGACTGTCGCCTCCTCCGGCGTGTTTGAGCCGATCGCCAATCTGGCGCTGTCCAATACGCTGCGCGGCGCACTGGTCGGCTGGAGCAAGACGCTATCCTCCGAAGTGGCCGGTTTCGGCATCACCTCCAACCTGCTGCTGCCCGGCCGTATCCATACCGACCGCATCGATGAACTCGATGGCGCCAACGCCAAGCGTCTGGGCAAAAGCGTCGAGGAAATTCGCGAGGCTTCCGTCAAGAGCATTCCGGCCGGCCGCCTTGGCACGGTGGAGGAATTCGCCGCCGCCGGCGCTTTCCTCTGCTCGGTGCCGGCAAGCTACATCACCGGCACGATGCTGCGGGTGGATGGCGGCGCGGCGAAGTCGAATTAAGGCCGCGACGGCGCGTTATCAAACGGGCGCATCGTGGATGACGAAGCGGTTGCGCCCCGTATTCTTGGCCCGATAAAGCGCCGTATCCGCCCGACGCAGCGCTTCAGCCGCGCAATCGCCGGGGCGCACGAAGGCAATGCCCGCCGAACAGGTGTAACGGAAATCCGGGACCTGTTCGAGCGGCGAGGCTTCCCGCAGCGACGCAAACAGGGCTTCGACGACGCTTTCGGCGTTGTGCATTCGCGCGCCGCTCAGCCCCAGCAGAAACTCCTCGCCGCCGATACGCCCGATGAGATCGTCTCGGCCGGCGGCGGCGCATAGTTTTTCGGCGAAATGTTTCAGCACCCTGTCGCCCGATGCATGGCCAAAGCGATCGTTGATACTCTTGAAATGATCGATATCGAGCAGCACCAGAGCCAGCGCCTGCGCCTTGTGGGGACCGAGGCTGTGACCCAGATTGTCCATCAGGTAACGGCGATTGCCGAGCCCCGTCAACTCGTCGCAGAGGGCGGATTTGAGCGCCCTGTCGCGCTCCTGCCTGAGGTCGCGAAGCTCTATGCCGAGTTCGGAAATATCGGTGATGACGCACAGCATCCAGCCGCCCGGCAAAGTCGTTTCCGTCGTCAATACCCAGCGCCCGTCATTGAGGCTGGTCTCGATGGTGCGGAAAGGCAGCTTGCCGCGCCTCGTCCTGGCGGAACGCAACCAGACTTCGAAGTCGGAGGTCTCGATTGCGGTGCCGGTGGAGTTGCCGTAGCCGCTGCGCATCAACTCGACCCAGCTCGGAAATTCATCCGGCGCAACATCCAGCGCCTTGCGGAAAGCCGCATTCGCAAAACACAGCCTGTCCTCGCCATCGAACAGCGCATAACCCTGCTGCGATGCCTCGAGAAGGTTCATGAGCTGACGGTTGAAAACGCCGGCATCTCCCCGAACGAGGCCGGAATGATCCGGCGATACATTGTCGAAGTTGGAACTGGTCGTCTTGCGGGACATTGAATTTTCCAGATGACAAAGCGACAGGCAAAACCGAAGGGAGCGTTGAGTTAAACCCTTATCGTCGGGCTCCGCCAGTACAAAAAACAATGCGTGCGCGCCTGCTGCCATTGCGCCGTTCCACGGCAGCGGCTTCGTTACCAGCATAGCCACAAACCCCTAAGAACATTGTCAAAAAACTGCCGTGCTCTTTCACGAGTGCGGAGGCGGATCGTTTACCATCTTCCCTCCCCGACAGACGCTGCCGTCAATCTGCGAAAAACGGTGGGGGAAAAGCTTGCCATTCCATCGGGCCTGTGCAATCAACCGCCCTCCTCTGACATCGGGGTGCCAAAGGCATCCCTTATTTTCACGCCGGGCCGCCTTTCAGGCCGGGCGGGTGTTTCTATCGGCAACAAGGATATGGCGATGACGCAAAAGCGGGCTCTCGGCCTCGATTTCGGCACGACCAACACGGTCATGGCTCTTTCCGACACGGGCGGCGCCAGCCGTTCCATGCGCTTCACCAGCAGCGCGGGCACGGATGACAGCATGCGCACGGCGCTCTCCTTCATGAAGGATGCCGGCCTTGGTGCGGCCGCCCTGCATGTGGAAGCCGGCCATGCCGCCATCCGGCAATTCATCGACAATGCCGGCGACTGCCGTTTCCTGCAATCGATCAAGACATTCGCGGCCTCGCCGCTGTTTCAGGGCACGCTGATCTTCGCCAAGCGCCAGAGCTTCGAGGATCTGATGGACGTGTTCCTGCGCAAGCTGAAGACCTATGCGGGCGAGGAATGGCCGGGGGACGTCTCCACCGTCATCGCCGGCCGGCCGGTGCGTTTCGCCGGCAGCAATCCGGACGAAACGCTGGCGCTCGCCCGTTACAACGAGGCGCTCACCCGCGCCGGTTTCCCGGAAATCCACTATGTCTACGAGCCGGTGGCGGCCGCCTATTATTTCGCCCAGAGCCTGAAGAAGGACGCCAATGTGCTGGTGGCGGATTTCGGCGGCGGCACGACGGACTATTCGCTGATCCGCTTCGAAACCCATGCCGGCAAGCTTTCCGCCACCCCCATCGGCCATTCCGGCGTCGGCGTGGCGGGCGATCATTTCGACTTCCGCATGATCGACAATCTGGTCTCGCCGGAAATCGGCAAGGGCAGCAAGTTCAAGAGCTTCGACAAGGTGCTGGACGTACCCTCCGGCTATTACGTGAATTTCGGCCGCTGGAACCAGCTGTCGATCTTCAAGACCTCGAAGGAATTCACCGACCTCAAATCGCTGGTGCGCTCGGCGCTGGAGCCGGAAAAGCTCGAACTCTTCATCGATCTGGTCGAACATGACGAGGGTTACCCGCTCTATCAGGCGATTTCCGCCACCAAGATGGCGCTCTCTTCGGCGGAAGAAGCGGAATTCAACTTCGCGCCGTTGGGCAAGGCCGGCCGCAAGATGGTGAAGCGCAGCGATTTCAACAACTGGATCGCCGAAGACCTCGCCAAGATAGAAGAAGCGCTCGACGAGGTTCTGGAAAAGACGAAAGTCGCGCCCGAAGCCATCGATAAGGTGTTCCTGACCGGCGGCACCTCCTTCGTGCCGGCGGTTCGGGAGCTTTTCACCCGCCGTTTCGACGCCGACCGGATCGAAAGCGGCGGCGAGTTGCTCTCGATTGCCCATGGTCTGGCCATGATCGGCGAAAGCGGCGATATTCAGCGCTGGACAGTGTGATTTGCGGGTTTCCCGGGCGGGGAACATGGGGTAATTTCCGACCATGATCGCCGCTCACGACCTCTCCCCGGCCGAACTCGCCGCCCTCCTGCATTTCCATGCGGATGCGGGCGTGGACTGGCTGCTGGAAGAGACCCCGGTCGATCGTTTCGCCGAATTTGCCGCCGCCCGCCCGGCCCGATCCGCGCCTGCGCAGGAGGCCGCAGCAGCTTCACGGCAGATGGAAAGGCCGGCGGACCGCCGTGCCGATGCGCCTCAGCGGCAGGCGGCGACGCGCAGCGCCCCGGCGCGCGGCGCGCCGGCAGCCCCCGCCATTCAGCAGAATGTCGCCATGCCGGACGAGCAGGCCGTGGCGGCCGCGCGTTTTGCGGCCGAAAGCGCGCGGTCGCTTGCCGAGCTGAAAACCGCGCTCGACGGTTTCAGCGGCTGCAACCTCAAGAACAGCGCGCGCAATACGATCTTTACCGAAGGCGACCCCGCCTCCGCCATCATGGTCATCGGCCCGATGCCGGATGCCGATGACGACCGCGAAGGCCTGCCCTTCGCCGGCAAGACCGGGCTGTTGCTCGACCGCATGCTGGCGGCCATCGGCCTTCAACGCGGCGCCATCATGCTCGGCAATGTCGTGCCCTGGCGGCCGCCCGGCAACCGCCCGCCGACTCAAGCCGAAATGGATATCTGCCGCCCCTTCATCGAGCGTCAGATCGCCCTTGCGGAGCCGAAACACCTGTTGCTTCTCGGCAACTTTACCGCACGTTTCTTCTTTGGCGGCGCCGGCACGATCCATACGCTGCGCGGACAGTGGCGTGATGTCGCAGCCGGACACCTGATTTTGCCGGCTTTGGCCAGCCTGCATCCGCAGGAACTTTTGAATGCGCCGGCCAGTAAGTCATTGGCATGGCAGGATTTATTGGCTTTTCAGGCAAGGATTGCCGAAGGCTGACTGCCTTATTCTTGCTCAATGTAAATGAATTATGAAAAAAGCCATGCAGAATGCGCATAACAGCGGCGCATTTGCTCAACTTGCCGAATCCATGCTGCGCTGCGATATAGGCCCCATGTCTTGGGAGGAATAGGTTTAAGGAACCAAGGCAATGACCACTCGCTTCCGTCCGGTACATTCCGGCTTTGAAACGCTCCGCCTGGCGGGCCTCGGCCCTCGCTCCAGTCAGGGCTACCATCGTTTCGGCGCAGCCGCAAACGAACAGATGACCGCACGCGCTGCCATGCAGCAGGTCCGCGTGACGCGTCCCTCGGCAGTCTTCGCGGATTTCCGCGAGCGCTGAGAAGCATTCAGGCCAGTCTAGCGCTGGTCCACAGATATGATTGCGCGCTGGCGTCTTTCTTCGGGAAGGCGCCTTTTGCTTTTGTGGTTTTTTTCGAAAGGCTGCGACGAAGTCTTGAACCGAGTCACAAGGTTGTAGTGCGCGCCCAGCCGTCCTTCTTCCGTTAACGCCGGTTGAGACGAAAAACGGCACTCTCAATCTTGTCTTCCACCATGCGTCATCCAATCCGTCATTCCGGCCTTGAGCCGGAATCCAGCCAGCCCAAGTCCTTGGGCTGAAAAGACTCTTCTCGCCGCGTGAGAGCCGCGTCGGCTGGATCCCGGCTCAAGGCCGGGATGACGGAGGAGAATCATTTTTCGTGAAATTCGGTGGTTGAGAATGCCGCGCGCTTGTCCTGGAAACAGGCAAGACGCGCAGATTTGGGTTCCCTCACCCCTGCGGCGTCGAGGCCTTGCGGGCCGCCCGTCTTGCCAGGCCCAGTTGATGCTCACGAAAGATGATGAAGATGCCGGCGAGGATAACGATCGCCGTGCCGATCAGCATCGTCACCGTGGGAATATCTCCGAACAGAATGTAGGAAACCGCGATTCCGAAGATGATGGAGCTGTATTCGAAGGGCGCGATGACCGAGACTTCGGCGTGCCGATAACTCTCCGTCAGGAAGATTTGCGCAACGCCGCCGCAGATGCCGCTGGTGATCAGCAGCATGGCCTGTGTCATGCTCAGCGCGCTCCAGCCGAAAGGCACGCTGACAAGCGACAGCAGGGTGGCGGTGAGCGAAAAATAGAGCACGATGGTCGGCGTCTTTTCCGTCTCCACCAGTTGCCGCACCTGGATCATCGCCAGACCGCCGAGCGCCGCACCGCACAACACGGCAATGGCCCCCAGCCCCTCGCCGGCGGCGAAACCGCCTTCCCTCAGAAGCGTCATCTTCGGCCAGAGAATCACCAGCACCCCCGTCATGCCGACGAAGACCGCGCTCCAGCGATAGATGCGCACCTTTTCATGCAGGATGACGGCGGCAAAAACGACCGCGAGAAGCGGCGAGGCATAACCGATGGCGATGAATTCCGGCAGCGGCAGCATGGTCAGCCCGTAAAAGCCGCAGGCCATGGACAGGATGCCCAGAAACCCGCGCTTGAAATGGCCGAAAAGATTATTGGTGTGCAGGGCGCTCGTCAGCGCATGCAGCCACGCCAGATAGACGACAATCGGGAGAATGGCGAAAGCGGAGCGGAAGAAGGTGATCTGGCCGGCAGGCACATCGCCCGCGGCCTTGATACAGGTCTGCATGACAAGAAAAAAGCCGACCGAAATCAGCTTCAGGCTAATCCCGCGAAAGGGATTCATCGGTTCGGCGTTCATTGGCAACTACTCATATCGGCTGCGCAAACACGCCATCGGGAGATTTTTCATGCGGGGAGGACGACGCAGGGGAATTGGATTTATGCAAGGCTAGAGCATTCCTCCGGCGCTTTACAACAAAAAATGTGATTTACCCGTGAATTCCGTCGATTTGGGGAAGGATTGTTTTCGCGGCTGCGGAAGTGATGCAAACCAAAAGCGACGCGCGCTAAAATTTGAAGAAAATAAAATATAATTTCAGCAATCGTTCAACATTTGCTGCCATGGTCCACAGGTCCGGCGGCGGGAGGATTGTCTGCATGGCCGGCAAAGCCTTCCATGGCGGGACAGAACGTCCTCCGACGCGCACATGAACGTGACGAATATTCTACCCATTTTACATCCGGGCCTTATGACGACATGATGCCGGGAAGACCACGCAAAGTTATTCAGGGACAGTCATGCGAACAGACACGGGCCAGATCGTTCACCTGGCAGATTACCGCCCCACCGATTTCGTTCTGGAGCGGGTGGATCTCACCTTCGAACTCGACCCCAAGAATACCAAGGTCGAAGCCCGTCTGATCTTTCACCGGCGCGAAGGCGCTGAGCGGCAGGCGCCGCTGGTTCTCGATGGCGACGAGCTGAAGCTTTCCAGCCTGCTGCTCGACCAGGTGGAACTTCCCGCCGGTCAATATGAGGCGACGCCGGAGAGCCTGACCATCCGCGACCTGCCGGCGGAGGCGCCCTTCGAAATCTGCGTCACCAATTACATCAATCCGCAGGTCAATACGCAGCTGATGGGGCTTTATCGCACCAATGGCGTTTATTGCACCCAATGCGAGGCGGAAGGTTTCCGCCGCATCACCTACTTCCCCGATCGTCCGGATGTTCTGGCGCCCTATACGGTGACGATCATCGCGGCGAAGGAAGGCAATCCCCTGCTGCTTTCGAACGGCAATTTCCTCGGCGGCGGCAATTACGATGAAGGCCGTCACTTCGCGGCATGGTTCGATCCGCATCCGAAGCCCAGCTATCTTTTCGCACTCGTCGCCGGCGATCTCGGCGTGGTCGAAGACACATTCACCACCATGTCCGGCCGCGACGTGGCGCTGAAGATTTATGTCGAGCACGGCAAGGAGCCGCGTGCGGCTTACGCCATGGATGCGCTGAAGCGTTCGATGAAGTGGGACGAAGAGCGCTTCGGCCGCGAATACGACCTCGATATCTTCATGATCGTCGCCGTATCGGATTTCAACATGGGCGCGATGGAGAACAAGGGTCTCAACGTCTTCAACGACAAATTCGTGCTGGCCGACCCGGAAACCGCCTCCGACGCGGATTACGCCAATATCGAGCGCATCATCGCGCATGAATATTTCCACAATTGGACCGGCAACCGCATCACCTGCCGCGACTGGTTCCAGCTGTGCCTGAAGGAAGGCCTGACGGTCTATCGCGATCAGGAATTTTCCGCCGACATGCGCACGCGCCCGGTCAAGCGCATTGCCGATGTGCGTCACCTGAAATCGGAGCAGTTTCCCGAGGATTCCGGCCCGCTGGCGCATCCGCCGCGCCCCGACACCTATCGCGAAATCAACAATTTCTACACGACGACCGTTTATGAAAAGGGCGCCGAAGTCACCCGCATGATCGCCACGATCCTGGGGCCGGACGACTTCAAGAAGGGCATGGACCTCTATTTCGAGCGCCATGACGGCGAAGCCGCAACCGTCGAGGATTTCGTCAGGAGTTTCGCTGACGCCAGCGGCCGTGATCTTTCGCAGTTTTCGCTGTGGTACACCGAAGCGGGCACGCCGCTCGTCTCCGTCTCCTCGGCTTATGATGCGGGCAAGTCCACATTCAAGCTCACGCTGGAACAGACGACCGCGCCGACACCCGGCCAGCCGGTGAAACAGCCGCGTCATATTCCGCTGTCGCTGGCGCTGATCCTCGATAACGGCCAGATCGCCGAACCACAGGCCGTCGAAGGCGGCGACTATCGCGACGGCGTGCTGCACCTGACCGAACGCAACCAGACATTTTCCTTCTCCGGCATTTCCTCGCGGCCGGTGCTGTCGATCAATCGCAGCTTCTCGGCGCCGATCAATCTGGATTTCGAACAGAATGCGGCCGATCTGGTGCAGATCGCCCGGCATGAGACGGATATGTTCGCGCGCTTCCAGGCGCTGACCGATCTTGCCCTGCCGGCTCTGATTGCCGCCACCAGGACCGTGCAGAATGGCAAGGACGTTCAAACGGATGCGGAGCTGACCGCAACGCTCATCGAAATCATCGGCAACGACGCACTTGAGCCCGCCTTCCGGGCGCAGGCGCTGGCCTTGCCGAGCGAAACGGATATCGCTCGCGAAATGGGCGGCGACAACGATCCGGACGCCATCCACAGGGCGCGCAACGCCACCATCAAGGCCATTGCGACGGCCGGGCTCGAAACGCTGCGGCGGCTTGCCGACAGCACGGCTGACGGCGAGGCCTATAGCCCGGATGCGGCAAGTGCGGGACGCCGTTCGCTGCGCAACGGTGCGCTGACCTTCCTCGCCTTTGCCGAGGAAACGCCGGCCCGCGCGGCGAAGGCTTTTGCTGACGCCACCAACATGACCGATCTTGCGCATGCGCTCAGCGTGCTGACCCAGCGTTTCCCGGAAAGCACGGAAACAAAGGAAGCGCTTGCCGCCTTCGAAACGCGCTTTGCCGACAATGCTCTGGTGCTCGACAAGTGGTTCTCGCTGCAGGCCGCCATTCCGGGCGACGGTGCGCTCGACCGGATCAAGACGCTGATGAAATCGAAACATTTCATCGCCACCAACCCGAACCGGGTACGCTCGCTCGTCGGCACGCTTGCCTTTGCCAACCCCACCGGCTTCCACCGTGCCGATGGCGCCGCCTACCGGTTCCTGGCGGAACAGATCATCGCCATCGACAAGCGCAATCCGCAGCTTGCCGCCCGCATTCTCACATCCATGCGCTCCTGGCGGTCGCTGGAGGCAAGCCGTGCCGAACACGCCAAGGCGGCGCTTTCGACGATCGCCGACGCCAAGGGGCTGTCGACGGATGTCAGCGACATCGTCGGGCGCATCCTGAAGGGCTGATC
>Ga0209371_1001176_pt1 | contig 19133 bp, 16 predicted proteins | sample AgamicAtAmrz_FD_187165 | JGI IMG/M metagenome (GOLD analysis project Ga0209371, IMG submission 187165) | Agave microbial communities from Guanajuato, Mexico - At.Am.rz (SPAdes) (version 2) | ecosystem: Host-associated > Plants > Roots > Rhizosphere | place: Guanajato, Mexico | collected 2012-06-07
CATCAGCGCGCTGGGCACGCTGGCGACAGGTCTTGCCGGAGGCGTTGCTGGTGACAGTACCGGTAATGCTGTTGCCGGGGCGCAGGCTGGGAAAAACTCGTCCGAAAACAATAACCTTTCAATGCCAGGCGGGCTAATGGGATACGGCCAGGCAGCTTCAACGCAGGGAATCTCAATGATTGATGCCGGAGCAACCATGGAAGAAACCAGTGCCGCGCTGAGTAAGAATGCGAAAGGTGATTTACCGGAAGGCGCAAATATTACTAAAGCCATTGTTGAGGGTTATAAAGATGGCGTACTGATTTGATAAACAAAATTAAGAGCCGAAAATCTCCCCCGCCAGATCCTCAATAAACAGGGATCCCGGCCAAAGCGCCGGGATTTTACCTTATAACCAGTCCGTTACCTCAGACAGGCCGCCACTCAATCGTCCCTTCCGGGATTTTACGGGGCCGCTTTTGCGGCGTGGCAATTACCCGGATAAACTCCTCAACCTGCCGTTGCTTGTGAGCCGAAAGCTTTTTACAGGCCTTACGCAGCGTGCTTACTACCTCCGGTTCGGCGGGCAGTTCCGGCGCGGGTTCACACATGCTCAGGATTAGGCAGCCCGGCAAAACCCGTACCTCAACCGCCTGCCCGGTAGCAAACCCCGCCTCTTCCAGCCAGTTACCTTTGAGGTTAATGCTGGGGCACTGGCTGTAGTATGTGGTCATACCGGTTGAACGATTTTCGTGACGTATGCTGGTATATCCCACTTTCAGTTTACGTAATGCTTTGGAAATACCCGCCTCTGGCTTAATATCATGCTCAGCCATGATCAACTCCTTACTAGTTGCTTGTGGTCAGCGGCGGTAAAGGGTTGCCTCCCAATATCGCCGCGCTAAAAATCTTCTATCCACTTTTACTCTTCTTGCTTTTACCTGTTTAAATATACACCCTCCCCCGTGCAAACTCACTGAAAAGAAAATATTAAAATGCGAGGTGATTCGGAAAAATGAATTATGCTCCCCTACCCTTTCAGACTGAGACTAACCTGCAAAGCGGCAAGGATTATCAGCATTCCGCGCTATAAAGCACAGGATAAAGTTCAGGTCGGTTTCCGCACCAGTATTATAAATAACACATACCGTTAAGCCCCCTGTTTTTATCCTGCATCAGGCGAGATGGCCTGTTTAAAACTCTATATAAATCGCATTTTACATAATTAACTTTCAAGTCAGTGATTTGTGACAGCAGGATAATCGACACCCGGTAAGCATTAATGATTTCAAATAATAATAACAAACCATGTTATTTACGTTAATTTATATCAATGATTTGTTAAGCAATTCAGACAAAAATAATAATAACCTCAGGCAGAAATTTTAAATTTTTATGAAAAAAACAATGCGACAGAAATAATTACCGATACATAACTTAAATCTCATTCTTCCCAAATCGAATGTCACCATGTTATTATGCGGTTGTTTCAGCAGACATACACGCATCTTCAATCTTATAGTATGCATGCCATCTGGCTGAATATGTAACACAGCTACACAATGTCAATTTTAAATTAAGGATGATTTATGAAAAACCTGGCTCTTGTCAGCATTGTTTTTGCAACTCTGGGTTTCAGCGCGACCGCGAATGCCGATCAACAGACCTTCAGCATCGGTTACGCACAAAGCAAAGTGCAGGATTTTAAAAATATCAGAGGGGTTAATCTGAAATACCGTTACGAGTGGAATTCACCATTTGGTATTATCGGCTCCTTTACTTATATGAGCGGTAAAGAAAGTGAATCTTACCGCACAATTTATGAGAAACTTGATGCGCAGACTAAGCTAAAATATTATTCTTTAGCCGCAGGCCCAACCTATCGCTTTAATGAATATATCAGCGCGTATGGTCTTCTTGGAATAAATTATAATAAAGTAAATTATAATGAACGCTGGGTTAATACTGGGTATAGCAGCAGCTCTTATGATGAATCACAAAACAAAGCTTCTCTGATGTACGGCATCGGCCTGCAAATCAATCCGGTAGAGTATCTGGCCATTGATATTGGTTATGAAGGCTCTCGCCTGGACGCTGGCAATAAAAACCATTCTATCAACGGTTTTAATATTGGCATTGGCTACAGCTTTTAATCATACGAATAATAAAGCAAGTTCACCTCTTTCTCAGGCGGTGATGTAAAGCTGACAAAAAAGGAGCCACGGCACGATGCCGCAGCTCCTTTTTTACTCCGTTGTAAAAGCTTTTACGCAGACTGATGCTCAATAGCCTGCTGGCTTTCAATTGCCTGCTGGCCGTGAGTGATAGGGATACGGCGAGGTTTTTCGCTTTCAGGGATTTCCTGATACAGATCCACAGCAAGAATGCCGTCCTGCAGTTTCGCGCCGGTGACTTTTACATGCTCCGGCACCGTGTAGCTAAGACGGAAGTCGGCACGGCTGATGCCACGATGCAGCCAGCCATTTTCTGCGCTTTCCGTTTCTTTCTGCTCTTCCCTCTTACCGGAAATGGTTAGCTGTCCGCCTACCGTTTCAATAGACAGCTCGCTCTCTTTCCAGCCGGGTACGCTCACCGCCAGCGCATAGCGATCTTTATCTACGCGACGAATATCATAGGCGGGCGTAGCGGCTACGGGCGTGTCGCCGGTCAGCTGGCTGAACAGCCGATCCATACGGTTGAAACGGTCTGAAAACAGCGCGTCGCTTAAGGAAGGGATCAGGGAGAAGTTGCGTACGGTCATCATCATAACCTCCTGAATACAGTCTCTATTCAAAAGCTCATTTCGGGCAGGTTCGCCGCCTGCTCGTAAGTAAAATAGGGTCGGCCGAATCTATTTCAAGCGTTGCAAATAAAATTTTTTGACCGCCTGTTTGCCATCTTCGCCCTGAGTCTGACGCATAAAAAAACCTGAGCCGGGCGTGCTGCCGGACTCAGGCTTTTTCAGGATGGCAGGCAGAAATGCTGTTCGCTTTCCGGCCTACGCCTTGATTCTTTTCTTCACCAGCGTCCAGCTGATCAGCAGCAGGGCTATCCAGCCAATACCGACGTAAAGCGATACGCGGGTATCCGGGAAGTAGCCAATCAGGCCGATAATAAAGAACAGGAACAGGATACCGACGATGGCCGTGAATATCCCGCCAGGCATGGCGAACTTCAGCTCTTTCGCCTGCGCGGGCGTCAGCGTACGGCGGAAGCCGATCTGGGCGAACAGGATCATAATCCATACCCAAACGGTGGCAAACGTCGCCAGCGAAGCGATCACCAGGAAGACTTTCTCCGGCATCAGGTAGTTCAGGTAAACCGCAATCAGCATCGCTACCATCATCACCAGCACCGTGATCCACGGGATGCCGCGACGCGAAACGGTGGCGAACATTTTAGGCGCATGGCCCTGCTCCGCCATGCCGTGCAGCATCCGGCCAACGCCGAAGACGTCGCTGTTAATCGCCGAAAGCGAAGCCGTAATCACCACAAAGTTCAGAATGGCTGCCGCAGCGGCTATGCCCATATGCTGGAAAGTGAGGACGAACGGGCTACCGTTGGTGCCAACCTGGTTCCAGGGATAGATGGACATAATCACAAACAGCGTGCCGACATAAAACACCAGGATACGCAGCGGCACCGTGTTAATCGCACGTGGGATCGACGTGGCGGGATCTTTCGCTTCACCAGCGGTAATGCCGATAATCTCAATACCGCCATAGGCAAACATCACGATTTGCAACGACAGCACCATGCCGATAACGCCGTGCGCAAAGAAGCCGCCGTTAGTCCACAAATTGCTGATGCCGGTAGGCTGGCCGCCGTTGCCGATGCCCCAGAAAATAATACCGATGCCTGCCACAATCATAATAATGATGGTGGCGACCTTGAACAGCGACAGCCAGAATTCTACCTCGCCAAACACTCTTACCGTGGCCAGGTTAATCGCGCCGATAATCAGCACCACGCTCAGCACCCACACCCAGTGCGGCACGTCGGGGAACCAGACGCCCATATAGATGCCGAAAGCGGTGACGTCGGCAATGGCGACGATCAGAATTTCAAAGCAGTAGGTCCAGCCGGTGATATAGCCAGCCAGCGGGCCAAGATAATCCTGAGCATAGCGGGAGAACGAGCTGGCCTGCGGGTTGTTCACCGACATTTCGCCCAGCGCGCGCATGATGATATAGGCGATAGCGCCGCCGATAATATAGGCGAGGATCACGCTTGGCCCGGCCATTTTCATTGCGTCAGCCGAACCGTAAAACAGACCCGTGCCGATGGCCGAACCGAGCGCCATAAAGCGGATGTGGCGGGTACTCAGTCCCTTTTTGAGCGTATTATTTTTCATCTTTCATTCTGCTTAAACTCTGTCAACTTCTCCTGCCGGAGATCGGGCAGGAGAAGGTATCACACTTTTACTGCTGGTGCGCATTCACCTGCGCGCGTCCCATAACGCGATCGCAGATGGCCACGACGACCAGTATTGCCAGCGAAGGCGGCAGCCAGGCCAGGCCCTGCTCGGCCAGCGGCAGATTGGCCGTAAATGCAGGCAACGCATCCTTAAAACCGGTGGTTTTGATAGCGTCGATAACGCCGAAAATCAGGCTCACCAGCATGGTCGGTGCGATAATACGCGTACTCTTGTTCCACCAGCGCAGCGTAAAGCTCAGCAAAATCAGCACGATGCAAGGCGGATAGATAGCCGTCAGCACGGGTATAGAGAACTGGATCAGCTGGCTCAGCCCCAGGTTGGACACCAGCATCGAGAACAGGCCCAGAATAAATACCAGCTGGCGATAGGTCAGCGGCAGATACTGCTGGAAGAACTCGGCGCAGGCGCAGGTCAGGCCAACCGCCGTCACCATACAGGCAACAAAAATCAGCGCCGCCAGGAACAGGCTACCCAGGTCGCCGAAAGTATGCTGCACATAGGCGTGCAGAATAGCAGCGCCGTTGGCGTTCTGATCGACTATAGAGGCGCTGTCGGAACCCAGTTTAAACAGAGCAAGGTAAACCAGCGTCAAACCAACCCCGGCGATCAGGCCCGCGATAATGGTATAGCGCGTCAGCAGACCGGCTTCGCTGACGCCGCGAGAGCGCGCCGCGTTCACGATAACGATGCCAAACACCAGCGCGCCCAGCGTATCCATCGTCAGATAGCCGTTAATAAAGCCGCTGGAGAAAGCGCCATGCTGATAAGCCTCGGTAGCCGGTGCCAGGCCGCCCGCTGGCCAGATCAGCGCGGCGATGCCCAGTACGGCCAGCGCCACGATCTTCAGCGGTGCCAGGATATGCCCGACGGTATCCAGCAGCTTGCCCGGATAAAGGGAGATACCAATGACCAGCGCGAAATAGACCAGGCTGTAAATAAACAGCGGCAGCGGGCTGTCGCCGGTCATCGGCGCAATACCCACTTCAAAAGAGACGGTCGCGGTGCGCGGCGTGGCGAACAGCGGGCCGACGGCCAGATAGCAGACGGTGGCCAGCACGATGCCCGCCGCTTTGCCAATCGGCGAGCTGAGCGCATCGATACCGCCCCCCACGCGCGCCAGCGCGACAACGGTGATAACCGGCAGGCCGACGGCGGTCAGCAAAAAGCCAAGCGCGGCGATCCAGACGTGTTCCCCGGACTGAATACCCACCATCGGCGGGAAAATAATGTTACCGGCACCCACAAACAGGGCGAATGTCATAAAGCCCAGCGCGAGGATGTCTTTAGAAGTTAAACGATTTGTCATAAGGCCCGTACTGATGTTGAGTGAAATCGCGATGTCGGTTCCGTTTCCCCGTGCGCTTTCAGCGCCCGATCTTTTGCCACGGCGGATAACTGCCTGACAGAAATACCGGCGCGTTTGCGCTATTTATGATCTTTTATACAGGGAGATAAATAAAACGGCGGTAAGTAAAACGTTTATAGCGGAGAAAGGCAATACGGGATCGAGAAAGCAGAGTGATATAGCGTAGAAATTGCTTAAGCCAGATAATCACTTCAGATTACAGGCGAGATGCCTTACATGATTTGTATTTTTTTTGAACTTCCCGGCGTTATTTTCTGCATTATTTTGCCAATGGATGCACAAAAGGCGCGTATAAACGCGCCTTTTGCATCTTTTGCCCGGCTTACCAGACCTGTTTAGCGATATCCACCACCAGGCGCAGCTTGGCCCACTGCTGCGCTTCGGTCAGGCTGTTGCCCTCTTCCGTAGAAGCAAAGCCGCACTGCGGGCTGAGGCAGATTTGATCCAGGCTGACGAACTGCGCCGCTTCCGCGATGCGCTTCTTCACCGTTTCCGGATCTTCCAATTCGCCAGTTTTGGTCGTTACCAGACCCAGTACCACCTGCTGTTTGCCCGGTTTGATAAAGCGCAGCGGCTCAAACCCGCCAGAACGCTCGTTGTCGTACTCCAGGAAGAAGGCGTCGATATTCACGGTGCCGAACAGAATTTCCGCGACCGGCTCATAGCCGCCTTCGGAAATCCAGGTCGAGCGGAAGTTACCACGACAAACATGCAGGCCCACGGTCATATCGTCCGGCTTGCCTTCCAGCGCTTTATTCAGCACCTGAGCATAGATGTTCGCCAGCTCTTCAGGATCGTCGCCGCGCTCGCGGATTTGACGCTTTTGATCTTCCGAACACAGATAAGCCCAGACGGTATCGTCCAGCTGCAGGTAACGACAGCCGGCGTCATAAAAACCTTTAATCGCATCGCGGTAAGTCAGCGCCAGATCGTTGAAGTAATCCTTCAGATCGGGATAGACATTAGCGTCAATCACTTTACGGCCGCCGCGAAAGTGCAGCACGCTTGGGCTTGGGATAGTCATTTTAGGGATAGCGTCGCCGCTGATGCTTTTCAGGAAACGGAAATCTTCCAGCATCGGATGGTTGCCGAAGCCCAGCTTGCCGGTGACCTTTACGCCGCGGGCTTTGGTCTGCACGCCGTTGAACTGAATGCCCTGCTCCGCTTCATAGCGCTCCACGCCGTCCAGGCCGTCAAAGAAATCGAAGTGCCACCACGCGCGGCGGAACTCGCCGTCGGTGACTACTTTCAGGCCGCTGGCGCGCTGGTGCTCTACCACCTCGCGGATCGCTTTGTCTTCGATCTGGCGCAGGGCGGCGGCGTCGATTTCCCCGGCCTGAAACTGCTCGCGGGCCTGCTTGATAACGGCAGGACGCAGAAAACTTCCTACAACTTCGGCGCGGTATTGGGCTGAATCTCTTTGCATGATCGGTCACTCCTGGCCTGCGCAGCGGCGCATAATTTCATGGTGAAATAGTTACTGTTTGTTATCCTGAGACATCTGGATGTCTAAATGGCTGAATGCAAGAATGTCATGAGAAAGATTCAGCGGCAAACGAGGAAATTTCATTACCCATGAAAAAAATTCATGTTGATGGTGCTTACCCCTCCACCATCGCTCTGGCCTTTTTTAGCTGGTCGTCAGACAGCGGCAGATAGCCCGCCTGGGTGACCAGCGCCTGGCCCTGCGCCGACAGCGCCTGCCGTAAAAAAGCCTTTGTCAGCGGCTCCAGCGGCTGGCCCGGCGCTTTGTTGACATAGATATAGAGCGGACGCGCGTAGGGATAGCGGCCGCTGCGAATATTCTCTACCGAAGGCGCAATCTCGCGATCGCCGTCAAGGGCGACCGGCAGCGTTTTTACCCCGGTCATATGCGCGCCCATGCTGGCGTAGCCGATACCGTTCAGCGTGCTTGCCACCGCCTGGATCACCGCAGCGGAACCGGGATATTCGCCCACGTCGTTACGAAAATCGCCGTTGCACAGCGCCTGCTGGCGGAAGAACCCCCAGGTGCCGGAAGCGGAATTGCGGCCAAAGCGCTGCACAGGCCGCTGCGCCCATTGCTGCTGCTTAAGCTGAAGATCGCCCCAGTTGCGTACGGCAAACGTCGCGCCGCAGCGGCGGGTTACGGAGAAAATAGCGTCGAGCTGCTGAGCGTTGATGCCCTGTAGCGGATTATCCTGATTGACCACCACCACCAGCGCGTCCATCGCCACCGGCACGGCCAGCGGCGCATAGCCGTAGCGGTTCTCGAACAGCTGGCGCTCCACCGCCTGCATGGGGCGACTCATCGCGCCAAGCTGTGCGGCGCCCGCCGCCAGCGCGGTCGGCGCCGTCGACGATCCCGCAGCCTGAATCTGTACATTAACGCCCGGATAGTGGCGGTTAAAGCTCTCCCCCCACAGCGCCATCAGCGTGCCGAGCGTATCCGAACCCACGCTGCTGAGGTTGCCCGCCAGCATCCCTTCGTTCGCGCCTGTTGCCGTGCCGCACAGCAGCAGCAGCGCCAAAAACCACTTTTTCATTTTTTTATCCGCCAGCTCAGTGAACCGCATTCTGAGCCAGTTCGTTGTTGACGATCAACCTTGCAGGCAGCGAGAAGCAGAAACAGGTTTCTTTACCCGGCTGGCTGGTAATTTCCAGACGGGCATGGTGATGGCTGAGCGCGTGTTTGACGATAGCCAGCCCCAGCCCGCTGCCGCCGGTCTGCCGCGAGCGCGCCTTATCGACGCGATAAAAACGTTCGGTCAGGCGAGGAATATGCTCGGCGGCGATGCCCGGCCCGTTGTCGCAGACCTTAAACTGCGCGCCGTGCGACGTCTTTTGCCAGCTGACGGTGATGCGCGTGCCGTCCGGCGTATGGTTGACGGCGTTATAGACGAGATTGGAAATGGCGCTGCGCAGCTGCTCATCGTTACCGAATACCCGCAGCTGCGGATCGGCGGAAAAGTGGATTTCGTGCCGCCCCTGGCTGAGCGTTTCCGCCTCGCGCTGGAGCAGCCGCAGCATCAGCGGCACATCGACTTTTTCCTGCAAATCAAGCGCGGGCGCGGCTTCGATCCGCGACAGCGTCAGCAGCTGTTTAACCAGGGCATCCATGCGGCGGGTTTGTTCCTGCATGGTATGCAGCGCCTTATTGCGCGACGGGCCTTCCAGCACCGCGTCGCTCATCATCTCCAGGTAGCCCTGAAGCACGGTAAGCGGCGTGCGCAGCTCATGGCTGACGTTGGCGAAAAAGTTGCGCCGCGCGCCTTCCAGCTGATGCATTTGCGTCACGTCGCGCGCCACCAGCAGCCACTGGCCTTCGCTATAGGGCATTACGCGGAACTCAAGATGGCGATGGCTGTTCAGCACCAGCGTCAGCGGCCGCGAGAAATCGCGCTGGCGCAGATAGAGGGTAAATTCAGGATAGCGCAGCAGGTTTAAGATATTTTGGCCGTTGTCTTCCGGCCAGCGCAGCCCCAGCAGCTGCTGCGCCAGACCGTTGCACCAGAAAATCGTGCCCTCTTCCGTGGTCAGCACCAGCGCATCCGGCAAGGATTCCGCGCCGCTGCGAAAGCGTTTAATCAGATGGCCCAGCTCCCGACGGCGGCGGCGGTTGCGCGCCTGCATCTGGTAAAGGCCGTAAAAAAGCGGTTCCCAGCTGCCGCGTCCGGTCGGCGGCGTGATGCTGCGATCGATCCACAGCCAGTGGGAAAGACGAAGCAGGTTAGCAAAATGCCAGCCCAGCACGGCCAGTACGGCCAGCAGCAGCCACCACGGCAGCCCGCCGACCAGCAGACCGACAATCAGCGCTGGCAGGCAGGCGAGCAGCAGCTCAAGCAGCAATCTCTTCCAGGAGAGGCGTTCCAGCACGATGAAAACTCCAGTGGGGACAATCAGTAACGCGCAGAGAAGCGGTAACCCGTTCCGCGCACTGTCTGCACCATACGATCGTGCCCGGTCAGTTCAAGTGCCTTACGCAGACGGCGAATATGCACGTCTACAGTACGATCTTCCACGTACACGTTAGTGCCCCAGACGTTATTAAGCAACTGCTCGCGGCTGTAGACGCGCTCGGGGTGCGTCATAAAGAAATGCAGCAGCTTATATTCCGTCGGCCCCATCTCCAGCGGCTGCGTTGCCGACATCACGCGGTGCGAGGAGGGATCCAGGCTCAGGCCCTGAATTTCAATCACCTCTTCCACCGCCATGGGCGAAATACGGCGCATCACCGCTTTGATGCGGGCCACCAGCTCTTTGGGCGAAAAAGGCTTGATAATATAGTCGTCCGCGCCCACTTCCAGCCCGCGCACGCGGTCTTCCTCTTCGCCGCGCGCGGTCAGCATCATCACCGGAATATCGCGGGTCATCGCCTCGCGTTTCAGATGGCGGATAAACTGAATACCGGTGCCGCCGGGCAGCATCCAGTCCAGCAGGATCAAATCGGGCCACGGCTCAATCAACAGATTAATGGCGCTGTCATAATCTTCCGCTTCTATCGGCTGATAGTCATTTTGCTCCAGCACAAAACACAACATCTCACGGATTGGGGCTTCATCTTCGACCACCAGAATGCGCTTAGCCATTATTGCTCCTGCGTTTGTGACGGAATGTCACTGGATATGCGGCGTCATTATGCGTCAGATTTATGACACTTTTATGAAAAAAGCGCCGGCTAATCATCAGTTTTATAACACTTTCAGCAGGATGGAAATGCGTAGCTGAGGTTTTTTGGCCAGGCGTTTATAATCGGCGTTTCGCTTACCTGACACTGAAGGGACGCTATGCGACTTATTCATACCGCCGACTGGCATCTGGGCCAGTTTTTTTACACCAAAAGCCGGGCGCCGGAGCATGACGCTTTTCTGACATGGCTGGTCGGACAGGTTGAGCAACATCAGGTCGATGCCGTGATCGTCGCGGGCGACGTGTTTGATACCGGCTCGCCGCCCAGCTACGCGCGCGAGCTGTACAATCGCTTTGTGGTCAGTCTGCATCAGACCGGCTGCCAGCTGATTATTCTGGCGGGCAACCACGACTCCGTCGCCATGCTGAACGAATCGCGCGAGCTGCTGGCCTGTCTGAATACGCGGGTGATTGCCGCCGCCAGCGAGGATCCGGCCGATCAGGTGCTGATGCTGAACCAGCGGGACGGTCAGCCCGGCGCGGTGCTCTGCGCTATTCCTTTTTTACGCCCCCGCGATATTACCGTCAGCAAAGCGGGTCAGTCGGGACGGGAAAAACAGCAGACGCTGCTGGAAGCGATTACTCACCACTATCAGCGCAGCTACGCGGCAGCGGTGCAAATACGCGGCGAGCTGCCGCTGCCCATTATTGCCACCGGCCATCTGACCACAATGGGCGTCACCAAAAGCGACGCCGTACGCGATATCTATATCGGCACGCTGGACGCTTTTCCCGCCCAGGCCTTTCCCCCTGCGGATTATATCGCGCTGGGCCATATTCACCGCGCGCAGCGCATCGCCGATACGGATCATATTCGCTACAGCGGCTCGCCCATTCCGCTCAGCTTTGACGAGCTGGGACGCGATAAAAGCGTGTTCCTGGTCGATTTCGCCGACGGCCAGCTACAGCAGGTCATGCCGCTGACGGTGCCGCTCTTTCAGCCCATGCAGATGATTAAAGGCTCGCTGGAAGAGATCGAGCGCCAGCTGCGCGAGATCCAGCCGCCGGAAACGGGGCAGAAAGTCTGGCTGGATATCGAAATCGCCACGCAAACCTGGCTCAACGACCTCCAGCGGCGTATCCAGGAACTGACGGAAAGCCTGCCGGTCGAGGTGGTGCTGCTGCGCCGCAGCCGCGAGCAGCGCGACAGCATTATCAGCCGGCAGAACAACGAAACCCTGAGCGAGCTGAGTGTGGAGGAAGTCTTTCAGCGCCGTCTGGCCGCCGAAGAAGAAGAGCCGGAGCGCATCGCGCGCGCCACGCTGCTGTTCAGCCAGACGCTGGCGGACATGGAGGAGCCATCATGAAGATCCTGACGCTAAGGTTTAAAAACCTCAACTCGTTGAAAGGCGAATGGAAAATTGACTTTACCGCCGAACCGTTCGCCAGCAACGGGCTGTTCGCCATTACCGGCCCGACCGGCGCGGGCAAAACCACGCTGCTGGATGCCATCTGCCTGGCGCTTTATCACGAAACGTCGCGGCTGGGTAAGCTGTCGCAGTCACAGAACGACCTGATGACGCGGGATACCTCAGAATGCCTGGCCGAGGTGGAGTTTGAAGTAAAAGGCGTCGCCTGGCGGGCGTTCTGGAGCCAGAACCGCGCACGCGGTGCCGTAGACGGCAATCTTCAGGCACCGCGCGTCGAGCTGGCCCGCTGCGACAATAACAAAATCGTCGCCGACAAGGTAAAAGACAAGCTGGAGATGCTGACCGAGCTGACCGGGCTGGATTTTGAGCGCTTCACCAAGTCGATGATGCTCTCGCAGGGACAGTTTGCCGCCTTTCTTAACGCCGACGCCAACAGCCGCGCCGAGCTGCTGGAGGAGCTGACCGGCACGGAAATCTACGGTCGCCTTTCCGCCAGCGTTTTTGAGCGGCATAAAAACGCCCGTGGCGCGCTGGAGAATCTGCGGGCGCAGGCCGCCGGGATGGCGCTGCTGGATAATGAACAGGTTCAACAACTTACGTTACAGTCAGCCCGGCTGCTGGCAGAGGAGCAGGCGCTCACTTCGCAGCTTCAGCATCGGCAGCAGCTGCTGCACTGGCACCAGCAGTACCAGACGGTGCTACAGGCAAAAGAAGCGGCCGTCGCCGGGCAGCAGGAGGTGGAAGCGGCCTGGCAGGAAGCGATGCCGCAGCTGAACCGGCTGCAACAGGCCGAACCGGCGGAAAAGCTGCGCCCTCAGTGGCTACTGCGCAATCAGCATCGGCAGGATCGGCTCGCGCTCGCTGAGCAGCAGCAGCACATCAATACGCAGCGCCAGCAGGCTCAACAGCAGCTGGACGAGCTGGCCGACGAGCTGAAAAAGGCGGAGGCGGCCCGGCAGCAGCACGAAAACGACAGGCAGCAGCAGGAGACGCTGATCGCCGAACAGCTGCTGCCGCTGGATAACCGTATCGACACGCTGGCCCAACAGAACCAGGCGCTGGAAAAAGAAGTAAGCGATTACCAACTTCATCTTAACGCGCGCCAGGCCGCGCTGCATCAGGCCCAAAACCAGCACAAGGAAAACGCGGCCCGCCAGCAGGAGCAGCAGCGCTGGCAGCAGCAGCACGCCCATTTTGCCCACTGGGGAGAATCGCTGCCGCTGTGGCGCGCGCGCTTCGAACAGCGGCAGCAAAGCGAACAGGCGCTGGCCGCGCTGCGCCAGCGTATCCACGAACAGCAGCAGGCGGTCAGCCGACTACGGCAGCAGATTGCCCAGGCGGAACAGCAGGCGCAGCCGCAGCAGGCTCAGCTTGAAGCGCAGCAAAAACAGGTCGCGGAAGCCGAAGCGGCGTTAACCAGCCAGCGGCAGCAGCGTTCCGAAGAGCAGCTACAGGCCTCGCTGACCAGGCTACAGCAGCAGCGGCCGCAGCGGCAACGCCTGGCGCTGATCGCCTCGCAGTGGCCGCCGCTGATGCAGCGAAGCCAAAGCCAGCACAACGATCGCACCGCGTTGCAGCAGCAGCTCCAGCAGGCGCAGGCCGATCTGCAAAACCTGCGCAGCGGCTGGAAAGAGAAGCGGCAGCATTTGCAGGACCTGGAAAAACGCTGCGAGCTGGAGCAGCGCATCGCCGATCTGGAGCAGTATCGCGCCCGGCTGGAGCCGGAACAGCCCTGCCCGCTGTGCGGCTCCTGCCAGCATCCCGCCGTCGCCGACTATCAGGCGCTTGAGCTTTCTGAAAACCAGCAGCGCCTTGCCGCCTTAAGGCTGGAAGTCGACCAGCTGAAGGATCGCGGCACCGCCAGAGGCGAACAGGTGAAAAGCCTGCAGGCGCAGCTGGAAAAGCTGCAGCGTGAGCTGACGGAAAGCGACAGCGAAGCGGCGCGCCTGCGCGAACAGTGGCAGAGCACGGCGCAGGCGCTGGGCCTGAGCGCTTCGCCGGACGATCTGCAACAGACCAGCGACTGGCTGACCGCTCAGGAACGCCAGGAAAGCGAAACGCAGACGCAGCTGCTGGATTTGCAGCAGCGCGCCCGCCAGCTTCAGCAGCAGAAAGATCGGCTGGCGGAAATGCAGAAAGCGCTCAGCGAGATGAAGCAGCAGCAGGAGCTGGCAGGTCAGCAACTGCTTACTTCTGTCAGAACGCAGGAAGAGCTGGAGCAGTCGCTCGCCCAGCAACAACAGCAGGCGCAGCAGCAGCATGACAGCCTGCGCGCTGCGCTGGCCGAACGGGATCTGACGCTGCCGCCGGCGGAGGAAACCGAAAACTGGCTGCATGAACGACAGAAAGAGTGGGATGCGTGGAACACTGTTGCGCAGTCGCTGACGGCTTCGGCTTCGCAGCTGACCGCGCTGGCCGCGCAGCAGCAGGCGTTGCAGGAAGAGATCGCGCGTGAACAGGCGCAGCTGATCCAGCGTGAGCAGCGCAGCCAGGCCGGTCAACAGGCGCTGGCCGTCCTGCGCGACCAGCGGCGACAGCTGTTTGGCGACAAGGTGGCGGCCGAGGTGCAACAGCAGCTGCGCGCGCTGTCGCAGCAGCATCTTGAGCGCGGCCAGCAGCTACAGCAGCAGTGGCAGCAGCGGCAGAACCAGTTAAATACCCTGACCGGACAGCATAATTCGCTGGACGAGCAGCTGACCGTGCTGACGCACAGGCTGGAACAGGCGCAGCAGGCCTTTAGCGCGGCGCTGGAAGCCAGCGACTTCAGCAGCGAGGCGGCCTTTACGGCGGCGCTGCTGGATGAAGATCGGCTGCGGCAGCTGCAGGCGCTACAGAAAACGCACGAGCAGCGACGCCAGCAGGCAGCGATCCTGCTGGCTCAGGCAGAAAAAACCCTGACGGCGCTGCCGGAAAAGCCGCAGGATCTGCCGGAAGATCCTTCTGCGCTGCACGCCGCCGTGGAGAGCCTCTCGCAACAGCTGAAAGAAAACGCCCGTCAGCAGGGCGAGACGCGACAGCAGCTCAGCAGTGATGCGGATCGCCGCGAACAGCAAAAAAACCTGCTGGCGACCATTGAGCAGGAAACGCGCCAGGTTGAAGACTGGAGCTATCTCAATCAGCTTATCGGCTCGAAGGAAGGCGATAAGTTCCGCAAATTCGCCCAGGGCCTGACGCTGGATCATCTTGTCTGGCTGGCGAACAACCAGCTAAACCGCCTGCACGGCCGCTATTTGCTCCAGCGCAAATCGCAGGAGGCGCTGGAGCTGCAGGTCGTGGATACCTGGCAGGCGGACGCGCTGCGCGATACGCGCACCCTTTCCGGCGGCGAAAGTTTTCTGGTGAGCCTGGCGCTGGCGCTGGCGCTCTCGGATCTGGTCAGCCATAAAACGCAGATCGAATCGCTGTTTCTGGACGAAGGCTTCGGCACGCTGGATGCCGCTACCCTGGACGGCGCGCTGGATGCGCTGGATGCGCTGAACGCCAGCGGTAAAACCATTGGCGTAATCAGCCATGTGGAAGCGATGAAAGAGCGTATCCCGGTGCAGATCAAGGTGCGCAAAATCAACGGACTGGGTTACAGCCGACTGGAAGTGCCGGGCTGAATCTGCCAGTAAAGCGGCGAGCCGAAAGCCTCAACAAAATGGTCGATGACCGCCCTGACGTTAAGAGGAGGATGCCGCGTATGGGGGTAAATCGCAGCGATATGCTGCGGCTCGGTAGTGATAGCGGCAGCAAAATCCGGCAGCAGCCTGACCAGCTCGCCCGTTTGCAGTCTGTCGCCGATCAGCCAGTCCGGGTAGAGCAGCAGCCCCATGCCCCCCAGCGCGGCGACCAGCAGCGTTTCCGCATGGTTTGACGCCAGCAGCGGCGACACGGGATAGTGGATCCACTCCCTGCCCGGCTGGCGGAAAAACCAGCGGTTCGGGCCGGACGAACCGCGGTAAACCAGACAGCGGTGGCGATGCAGTTCGTCGGGATGGACAAGCGCGCCATGCTTACGCACATACTCAGGCGAAGCGGCCAGATAGTAGTATTGCGTGCCGAATACGCGGGCGTGAAAAGAAGAATCGGTCAGCGCGCCGATACGAAAGATCACATCAGCCGGTTCTTTATGCGGATCGATATAGTCATCGGTTTGCATCATCTCGATGGTCAGCTGCGGATAGCGTTCGGCTAATGCCGCGAGGCCAGGCACGACGTGCCGCTGGCCAAAGTAGATTGGCGCGTTAATCCGTACCAGACCAGAAGGCGCCAGCGTTCTTTCGTGCAGCGTTCTGCGCGCCTCCTCCATATTGCCGGTTATGCCGCGCGCATAATCGATAAATAGCCGCCCGCTTTCCGTGGGCGCTATCGCGCGGGTATTGCGATAAAAAAGCTGCTGGCCCAGCGAATCCTCCAGCTGATGGATCACGCGCGACACCTGAGAGGCGGAGATGCCCTCACGTCTGGCTACCGCCGAGAAGTTTTGCGCATCGTAAACCGCAATAAAGAGTTTTATCGCGCGCAGATTGACCGATTCCAGACCCGGCATTAATGCATTTCCTGCAAAAGTGTTTACCGCACTATAGCATTTCTATCATCTCTCGACCGCTGTAACCTTCCGCGCCTGATTAACGGGGAAATTTTGCTATGCAACTTTTATTGATTGTCTTGGTTATTGCCGGCGGTATGGGCCTGTCCGTAGAGGCAGGCCTGTTAGGGCCGCTGGGCGGAGAAGTGGGCGACCTGTGGGCAACCTTCAGTATTTTCGGTGTTGGCGCCGCGCTGACCTTTCTGCTGATGCTTTTTTTCAGCCCGCGCAACAGCCCGTCGTTTTTTGCCCAGCCCGGCTGGCAGCTGCTGGGCGGCGTACTGGGGCCGATTTACGTGGTTATCCTTACCGTTGCCACGCCGACCATCGGCGTCGCGATGACCATGATCGGCATTCTTGCCGGGCAGGTGTTTAAAAGCCTGATCATCGATCACTTCGGCCTGCTGGGCACGCCGCAAAGAAAAACGGACGGCAAGCGCCTGATCGCGCTGCTATTTATTGTCGTCGCGCTGGTATTGGTGGCAAGGGGGTAAAACAATGATAACGATTTTGATGATTATTCTGGCTGTGGCTGGCGGCGCGATGCTGAGCATTCAGGCCGCGATCAACGGCCAATTGGGCAGTAAAGTGGGCGTGTTCCGCTGCGCCTTTCTGACGTTTTCCGTCGGCGCGCTGATTACGGCTCTGCTGATCTTTTTCTTTGAACCGAAGCAGGCGGTCAGCCTGCTTGACGTGCCGAAGTGGCAGCTGCTGGGCGCGCTGTGCGGCGTTCCCTACATTGTGATTATGGTGCTGGCGGTACAGCGTATCGGGACGGCGGTCGCCACGGTGGCGGTGATCTTCGGCCAGCTAGCGATGAGTATGCTGATTGATAATTTTGGCTGGCTGGGCAACGCGGCCGTGTCGTTTTCGGCCAGTCGTCTGGGCGCTATTGTTTGTCTCGGCATCGCCCTGTTCTTTATCTACGCCAGCAACCGCAGTAAAAACGCGGCGGCCGTCGGGCGCGACTGACTAACGCCCTGCAACGTGAAAAAGCAACGGCCCGGCACGCGTGAATGCGGGCCGGGCCGTTTTGCCTTCGCCAAACGGTAAACCATCAGATTTTACCGTTTTACTTAGCCAGACGGTAAACCGTCAAATTTCACCGTTTTACATAGCCAGACGGTAAACCATCAAATTTCACCGTTTTGCCTTCGCCAAACGGTAAACCATCAGGCTTCACCGTTTTACTTAGCCAGACGGTAAACCGTCAGATCTTCCCGGCCTTAGCGCGCGGGCCTGGCAGAAGCGCACCGTCGTCGCCAGCCGTCAGCAGGCGGGCGCTGGTAATGGCCGCGACATCATGGGCTTTATCCGAGACGTTGCTGGCGATCTGGTGCACGGCGGCGGCGATCAGCATCCCCAGCGCGGACTGATTGTTGTTGCTGCTCTCATTATCGGAGGCCGTCGCCGACCCGCTCCAGATCTGCTTGCCGCTGCGTAAATCCACCAGTTTTGCCGAAGCGGTCACGCGCGTTTCGCTGTCCACGATCAGGTATTTAGTGCCGTAGGTGTTGATATCAATATACAGCGCCGCGTCGGCGTTAAAAATATCGTGCAGCTTAGTGGTGGAAACGCTGCGAATATCCGTGGCGTTGTTCAGACCGTTCTGCTTAAAGGTTTCCTCAACCACCGCCACGGGGAAAACGTAATAGCCGGATTCCGCCAGCGGCTGGGTGACCAGCGAAGTAAGGCTGTGCGCCGCCGCGATATCCGTTGTGTGGTTTTCCGCAGGCAGTACCAGAATGGAAGCGGGCTTGCTGGCGCGAAACGCGCTGTAGTCATGCGGCGTTTTTTTTGCACAGCCGGTCAGCGTGATAACGGCCAGCAGAGCGGTAAAGGCGAAAAGCTTTTTCATTATTTTGCTCCCTGCTTATTACGCATCAGGAAATCCATATAAGAAGCGGACTCAGGAAAAGCCGTTTTCTCGGCGGTAAACTGTTGGAAAGCTAAATCGGGCTGGCCAGCGTTAACATAAAGTAATCCCAGCTGCGCGTGCAGGCCCGGTGCCACCGGTTTATTTTTAGCTTTCGCCTCTTCAATCACTTTATTCAGCGTAGCGATTTCTTTTTCCGGCGCGCTGCCGTTTTGATAAAAGCTGTAAAGCGAATTCTGGTAGTCGCCCCAGTAATAGATATTTTCTTTTTTCTGCGCGCAGGCGGTTAACAGCAGTGCCGTGGCAACCGCTGCGGTATATTTTATTACTCGCATTGTTTTCTCCGTTATTTAACCGGACGCCACGCGCCTGATTCCAGACCGCTGACCAGATGATTTACCGCTTCGCGTACCGCCAGGTCCATGACCTTGCCATTAAGCGTGGAGTCGTAGCTGGCGGTGCCGCCAAAGCCGATGACTTCGCGGTTGGAGAGTGCGTATTCGCCCGCGCCCTGCACGGAGTAGACCACTTCTGAGGTCGCCACGTCGACAACGTTCAGGTTGACCTTTGCATAGGCTACCTGCGTTTTGCCGCGGCCCAGGATGCCCCACAGCTGCTGATCGCCGACTTCTTTACGACCGAATTCGGTAATATCGCCGGTGATAACGTAATCCGCGCCTTTAATCGTTTGAGTACTGTGCTTATAGCCCGCTTCGTTTTTCAGCTCATCAAGGTTGGCACGATCCAGCACGTTAAAACGACCGGTTTGTTGCAGATGAGTAATAAGAATGGTTTTAGACTGATTGCCCAGGCGATCCACGCCGTCAGAGAAAATACCGTTCATATAAGAAGAGCGGTTATCGAAT
>Ga0209371_1001179_pt1 | contig 19076 bp, 18 predicted proteins | sample AgamicAtAmrz_FD_187165 | JGI IMG/M metagenome (GOLD analysis project Ga0209371, IMG submission 187165) | Agave microbial communities from Guanajuato, Mexico - At.Am.rz (SPAdes) (version 2) | ecosystem: Host-associated > Plants > Roots > Rhizosphere | place: Guanajato, Mexico | collected 2012-06-07
GCGGCAGCAGACGACGCAACTGGGCGAAATTGGTTTCGCAGAGCCGCATCATTTCGGGGAAATCAGGGGTATAGCGCTGTTTCATTTTAGCTTCCACTCGTCTCGTAGTTTTTCATGGTGCAACGCCAGCCATTGCAGGGCGATGACAGACGCCGCGTTGTCGATAATCCCCTCTTCCACCCAGCGGTAAGCCTGTTCGCGGCTCACCACATGCACAAGAATATCCTCATTCTCTTCCTCCAGACCGTGGCATCCTTTTGCCAGGCTGGCATCCACTTCTCCCACCAGGATCGATAAGCGCTCGCTGGTGCCGCCAGGACTGGCGAGATAGTTTAACACGGGTTTAACGCGTCCGACGGTTAAGCCTGCTTCTTCTACGGCTTCACGCCGCACCACATCTTCGGCGCTTTCATTGGGCTCGATAATGCCCGCTACCATTTCCAGCAGCCACGGGGTTTTGCTGACGTCAAAGGCAGGAATGCGGATCTGTTCGATCAGCACCACTTCGTCACGTAAGGGATCATAAGGTAGCAGCACGGCAGCGTGTCCGCGCTCGAAAACTTCGCGCACCACTTCCTTGCTCATTTCGCCATCAAAACGGCGGTGGCGAAACCGATAACGAACGATGGAAAAAAAACCTTTCCAGGCGGTTTCACGTGCAATAATTTCTACATCGTTTTTTGTAAAAGTCACTGGGGATTTCTTTTCGCCGCTCATCGTCGGGCTCCTTATGCAGATTGGGATGGAGCGGTAAAAAGCCAACCCATTGGCTCCATCCGAGTGGTTCTTTCTGAATTATTTACGTAAATTAGGGAGAGAAGGCACGTTCAGCCAACTTATCTCACAGTCGCACTCTGCTAGAATCTGCGATTATTTTTTGGCTTATCCGGCAGCGCTACCCCTGTAATTTGCTGCAACAAAAGGAATGCAAATGAAAAAACTGCTCCCAATTCTTATTGGGCTGAGCCTGGGCGGTTTCAGCCTCGTCAGCCAGGCAGAAGACCTGTTGCAGGTCTATCAACAAGCCCGTGTGAGTAACCCGGATTTACGTAGCTCTGCCGCCACCCGCGATGCCGCTTTCGAAAAAATCAATGAAGCGCGTAGTCCTTTGTTGCCTCAGTTAGGTTTAGGCGCGGATTACACCTATAGCAATGGTTTTCGTGACAGTAGCGGCCTTCATTCCAACACGACCAGCGGCTCGCTGCAATTGACGCAGACCATTTTTGATATGTCGAAATGGCGTAACCTGACGCTGCAGGAAAAAAGCGCAGGCATCCAGGATGTTACCTATCAGGTTGCGCAGCAAGATTTGATCCTGAATACCGCCACCGCTTATTTCAACGTATTAAAGGCGATTGATACCCTTTCTTACACCGAAGCGCAAAAACAGTCGATCTACCGCGAGCTGGATCAAACTACACAGCGCTTTAATGTTGGCCTGGTGGCCATTACCGACGTGCAGAACGCCCGCGCCCAATATGACAGCGTGCTGGCGAACGAAGTCACTGCGCGTAACAACCTCGACAATATGGTTGAAACGCTGCGCCAGATTACCGGCAATGATTACCTTGCGCTGGCATCGCTGAACATCGACCGCTTTAAAACCAGCCGCCCTGATGCCGTCAGCGCACTGCTGAAGCAGGCGGAAAGCCGCAACCTGAACCTGTTATCTGCACGTCTGAATCAAGATCTGGCGCGTGAGCAGATTCGCTATGCAGAAAGCGGCCATATGCCGACGCTGGATCTGACCGCTTCAACCGGCCTGTCTAACAGCAAATATGGCGGCAGCCGCGCCAATCAGAGCACAGGCAGCACCGATTCCATCAGCGGCACCAACCAGGTTGGCCTGAGCTTCACGCTGCCGCTCTACAGCGGTGGTTCTGTGACGTCGCAGGTCAAGCAGGCGCAGTTCAACTACGTAAGCGCCAGCGAGCAGCTGGAGAGCGCGCACCGTTCAGCGGTCCAGACCGTGCGTTCCTCTTACAATAACGTGAATGCCTCTGTCAGCAGCATTGACGCTTACAAACAGGCCGTGGTTTCAGCGCAGAGTTCACTGGATGCGATGGAAGCAGGCTATCAGGTTGGTACGCGTACCATTGTTGACGTGCTGGATGCGACCACCACGCTGTACAACGCCCGGCAGCAGCTTTCCGATGCACGTTACAGCTACCTGATTAACCAGCTGAATATCAAATATGCGCTGGGTACGCTGAACGAGCAGGATCTGCAACAGCTTAACAGCCAGCTCGGCAAAGAGATTTCGACTTCGCCGGAAACCGTCGCGCCGGAAAATCCGCAGCAGACGGCTAACGTTGATAACGGTCCGGCAGCGCAGCCCGCGCCTGTGGCCGCGCGCCCTGCCGCACAGCGCAGCAGCGCTAATCCGTTCCGCAATTAATCTCTGATGGGCCGCTTTGCGGCCCGTCTCTCTGTTAAACGTATAACAACGTAAAGATCATTTCCTCATCAGGCCCTCAGCTTCATTTTCCACCAGCAATCCCCTATCCTGAGCATCACCTTTGGGCACAGGATGAATAATATGAAACGGACAAAAAATATTCGCCATGCCGCTTTTCGTAAAAGCTGGCAGGCACGCCATTTAACGCCGGTCGCACTGGCCATCGCTGCGGTATTTACCCTGGCGGGCTGCGAACAGAGCGATGAAACGGTCTCGATGTATCAGAATGCGGATGACTGTAGCAAGGCCAATCCAGGCCAGAGCGCGCAGTGCACCACGGCTTACAACAACGCAGTGAAAGAAGCGGAACGCACCGCACCGAAATATGCGACGCGCGAAGACTGCGTGGCGGAGTTTGGTGAAAATCAGTGCCAGCAGACACCAGCACAGGCAGGCACAGGCACTACGCAAAACGCTGAGGCGCAGCAGAGCGGCAGCTTCTGGATGCCGCTGATGGCGGGCTACATGATGGGACGTATGATGGGCGGCGGCGCGGGCTTTGCACAGCAGCCGCTCTTCTCACCGCGCACCCCGAACAGCCCGGCTAACGGCCAGTTTGTTGATGCCTCCGGTAAAAATTACGGCAGCGCCACTTCTGGCCGCACCGTAAACGTGCCGAAAACGGCGCTGGCACCGAAACCCGCTACCACCTCGACCATCACGCGCGGCGGCTTCGGCGAAACGGTAGCGAAGCAGAACAGCATGGCGCGCAGCAGCGCTACCGGCACCTCCAGCCGTTCGCTGGGAGGCTAACGCCGTTATGCAACGCATTGCGATAAATGAGCGTCCCGGCTGGCGTGAAAAAGCCACGGAGTATGGCTTTCGTTTTCACACTATGCACGGCGAGCCGTACTGGTGTGAAGATGCCTATTACCAGTTCAGCCTCGCACAGATTGAAAAGCTGGAGTCGGTTACCGCCGAGCTGCATCAGATGTGCCTTCAGGTGGTAGAGAAAGTGGTTGGCAGCGAAGAACTGTTAACCAAATTCCGTATCCCGAAGCATACCTGGGATTTTGTGCGCGACTCCTGGAAACAGCGCCAGCCGTCGCTCTACTCGCGCCTCGACCTCGCCTGGGACGGTAAAGGTGACGCAAAGCTGCTGGAGAATAATGCGGATACGCCGACCTCTCTTTATGAAGCGGCTTTTTTCCAGTGGATCTGGCTGGAAGATCAGCTTAACGCCGGCCAGCTGCCGCAGGGCAGCGATCAGTTCAACAGCCTGCAGGAGAAACTGATCGAACGTTTTGCCGCGCTGCACCAGCAGCATGGTTTCCAGTGGCTGCATTTTGCCTGCTGTCGCGACACCGAAGAGGATCGCGGCACAGTGCAGTATCTTCAGGACTGCGCCACCGAAGCGGGCTTGCCGAGTGAGTTTCTTTACATCGACGAAATCGGCCTGGGCGACAAGGGCCAGTTTACTGACGTAGACGATCAGGTAATCAGCAACCTGTTCAAGCTCTACCCGTGGGAGTTTATGCTGCGCGAGATCTTCTCCACCAAGCTGGCCGATGCGGGCGTGCGCTGGCTGGAACCGGCATGGAAGAGCATCATCTCCAACAAGGCGCTGCTGCCGATGCTGTGGCAAATGTTCCCCAACCACCCGAACCTGCTGCCCGCTTATTTTGCCGAAGACAATGTGCCGCACATGGATAAATATGTGGTGAAGCCGCTGTTCTCCCGCGAAGGCGCCAATATTCGCATCGTAGAAAACGGCCAGGAAATCGCGCGCGTTGACGGGCCTTACGGCGAAGAAGGGATGATTGTGCAGCAGTTCCATCCGCTGCCAAAATTTGGCGACAGCTATACGCTGATTGGCAGCTGGCTGATTGACGATCAACCCGCTGGTATTGGTTTACGCGAGGATCGCGATCTGATCACCCAGGATCTTTCACGCTTCTATCCACACGCGTTTATCGAATAAACCATACGGGCCGCACTGGCCCGCTTTTCGCTTAGCCCACCTGTACCGACAGCATGCTGATAGCGCCCATTTCAATGCCGTCTATCGGCACGGTAACGGCTTCGTCAGCCTGACGCGCACCCAGCACATAGAGCAACGGCAAAAAGTGTTCAGGCGTGGGGTTCGACGCTTTTGCGTCTGGATGCTGCATAAAATTCACCAGCGGATGCGTAGCAGCTTCGCCCTGATAATCCAGATTATCTCGCACGTACTGGTTGAAGTTCAGCGCCCATGGCCAGGCACCCGAAGTTTCATCCCAGCTCACCTTGCGCAGGTTGTGCACCACGTTGCCACTGGCGACAATCATCACGCCGCTGTCGCGCAGTGCGGCCAGCTTTTTGCCCTGCTCAACGTGCCAGGCAGGCGACTGCGTCGCATCAATGCTCAGCTGTACCACCGGAATATCGGCATCGGGGTACATTTTGATCAGCACGCCCCAGGAGCCGTGATCGAATCCCCATTCGTGGTCGAGACGAACCGCGACGGGCTCGAGCACATCGGCAATCTGCTGCGCCAGCTCAGGCGAACCCGGAGCGGGATAGCGCGTGTCGAACAAAGCTTGTGGAAAGCCACCGAAATCGTGAATGGTGCGCGGATCCTCCATCGCTGTTACGGCGGTGCCCTGCGTGTACCAGTGCGCCGAAACGGCAATAATGGCGCGCGGACGCGGCAGCGTTTCGCCAGCCTTTCGCCAGGCGCGCGTATAGCGGTTCTCTTGCAGCACGTTCATTGGGCTACCGTGACCTAAAAACAGCGCAGGCATACGTGTTTGCATCATTTACCCTCAATATATTTCTGTATGAAGTAACGATACGCCCTTTATTTCTCTGCTGAACGCGCATATACGTGATGAAGACCATCAGTAGATTTGAACAACTCTCCTCCGACACTTCTTTACTAAAAATAACTCGACGTTTCGTAGGGTTATCGCTAACTTTATGCGAATGATAATCATTAAGGAGAATGCGATGTCGGTTCCTTTGCTGCTCACCGTGCTGGCGGGCGCTGCCACCTTTATCGGCGCAATCTTTGGCGTGCTCGGCCAGAAGCCGTCCAACCGTATGCTGGCGTTTGCGCTGGGCTTTGCCGCAGGCATCATGTTGCTGATCTCGCTGATGGAGATGCTGCCTACTGCGCTACGTACCGAAGGGATGTCACCGCTGCTCGGCTACGGCATGTTTATGCTGGGCCTGCTGGGCTATTTCGCGCTGGATCGCCTGTTGCCGCACCAGCATCCTCAGGATTTGATGACGGCTCAGCACCAGCCAGCCAAGCTGCGCCGTACGGCGATCCTGCTGACGCTGGGTATCAGCCTGCACAACTTTCCTGAAGGCGTGGCGACTTTTGTCACGGCGAGTAGTGATATGGAGCTGGGGCTAGGCATTGCACTGGCGGTAGCTATCCACAATATTCCTGAAGGGCTGGCGGTGGCAGGCCCGATGTACGCCGCGACCGGTTCAAAGAGCAAAGCGTTGTTCTGGGCCTGCGTCTCTGGCGTGGCGGAGATCCTCGGCGGCCTGCTGGCGTTTATGCTGCTCGGCCCGATGATGTCGCCAGTCGTGATTGCCGCCGTGATGGCAGCGGTCGCGGGTATTATGGTGGCGCTGTCGGTCGATGAGCTGATGCCGCTGGCGCGCGAAATCGATCCGCACAATAATCCGAGCTACGGCGTGCTGTGCGGCATGACGGTGATGGGCGCGAGCCTCGCGCTACTGCAAATCAGCGATATTGGTTAGCGCTGCCGCCACAAAGCAAAACGGGCCGAATATCGGCCCGTTTCTCATTTATCAGCAGCTCAGCTTAGCTGGCGTGACGTGTTTCGTGTTCGCGGCGATACGCCACCAGATCTTCGATAGTGACAACCGGCATATTGTTCGCTTTAGCAAACACAATCGCTTCCGGCGCATGCGCCATGCTGCCGTCATCGTTAGTCAGTTCACACAGCACGCCTGCTGGTTTAAAGCCCGCCAGCGTCACCAGATCGATGGTCGCTTCGGTGTGTCCGCCGCGCGTCAGTACGCCGCCGTCGCGCGCGCGCAGCGGGAAAACGTGGCCTGGGCGGTTAAGATCGCTCGGCTTCGCGTTATCGGCAATCGCCGCGCGAATAGTGGTCACGCGGTCCTGTGCAGATACGCCGGTAGTCACACCTTCGGCAGCCTCAATGGTAACGGTAAAACCGGTGCCGTATGAGCTGGTGTTGTTTTCCACCATCATCGGCAGCTCAAGCTGCTGACGGCGCTCTTCGGTCAGGCACAGGCACACAATGCCGCTGCCGTGGCGAATGGTCAGCGCCATCTGCTCTACGGTCATGGTTTCCGCAGCGAAGATCATATCGCCTTCGTTTTCGCGGTTTTCGTCGTCAAGCACCATCACGCCGCGTCCCTCACGGAGCGCAGCCACTGCACGTTCTACACGCTGTTCCGGCGTGCCAAATTCAGAAAGAAGCGTCTGATTCATGGTAATAAAACCTTATAAAATATATGAGTTACCAGAATCAGGGCGAGCTTAGGAGTGATGTCGTAAGACATGGCAATAACGTGAAGCGGGCGTAGCCCGGCTGAAGTCGTTACCCTCTCCCATCCGGACTTTAACCGTCGGCCCCGGAATTACACCGGATCTGCTGACCTTCCCGTTACCGGGAAGCGCTCGCGGGCTTTCAGCCATAGCTGATTTACCGCCGGTGGGGAATTTCGCCCCGCCCTGAGAATAAGCAAAATCACTATAGCGCCAATCCACAGGTCGGGCAATCAACAAAACCGCAAATGCTTTTGCATTTACTGCCGCGGCGATTTCGGGTTTAACCTTTTCGTTTCAGGCATTACACTTAATCACTATCAGGACCCAACCCCTGCTGTCACCAGCAACAAGAAACCAGGAAATCATCATGATCGACACGAAAAAAATTGAACAACTTGCGCGTCAGGTGCACGAAGCTATGCCGAAAGGGATTCGTGAGTTTGGCGACGATGTCGAAAAGAAAATTCGCCAGGTTCTGCAGGCGCAGCTGACGCGTATGGATTTGGTCAACCGTGAAGAGTTTGATGTGCAGACGCAGGTTCTGCTGCGTACGCGTGAAAAGCTGGCCGCGCTGGAGCAGCGCCTGGCGCAGCTGGAAAGTCAGCAGCCTTCTGCACCAGCCCCGGCGGTAGTCACGCCCGATCCGGCGGTTAAAATCGATACGCCGCAGTAAGCTTTTATGGCGGGCGCGACGCGCCCGCCAGCACCACTACTCGCCGCGAATGGTTTTGATGATATTGGTGGTCGAAATACCGTCTTCGAAGTTAAGCACCCGCACGTCGCCGCCGTTTTCCCATACCTCTTTGCTACCGGCAATATCTTCCGGCTTATAGTCACCGCCTTTCACCAGCAGATCGGGCAGAACACCAGCGATCAAACGCTGCGGCGTATCCTCTTCAAATGCAACCACCCAGTCCACCGCTTCCAGCGCGCCCAATACAATCATACGGTTTACTAACGGATTCACCGGACGGCTGTCGCCTTTCAGACGCTTCGTCGAAGCATCGCTGTTGACCGCCACGATCAGGCGATCGCCCAGCTTGCGCGCGTTGGCAAGATAGGAGACGTGGCCCGCGTGCAGAATGTCGAACACGCCGTTGGTCATTACCACTTTCTCACCGCGTTTGCGCGCCTGCTCTACCGCAATCTTGAGCTGCGCCTCATTCATGATGCCAAAGCCCTCTTCCGGGCGTGCATGAATGGCGTTTTCCAGCTCAACGGTGCTAACCGTCGAAGTGCCCAGCTTGCCTACGACTACACCCGCCGCGGCATTCGCCATAAAGCATGCCTCTTCGAGCGAATCGCCCGCCGCCAGCGTCGCCGCCAGCACGCCGATCACGGTGTCACCCGCGCCGGTGACGTCGAACACTTCCTGCGCCTGGGTCGGCAAGTGCAGCGGCGCTTTACCGGGTTGCAGCAGCGTCATACCGTTTTCAGAACGCGTGACCAGCAGCGCGGAGAGTTCATAATCCGCCACCAGCTGCATACCGCGACTGACAATTTCATCTTCATTTTTGCATTTGCCGACAACCGCTTCGAACTCTGACAGGTTCGGCGTGAGCAGCGTCGCGCCGCGGTAGCGTTCAAAGTCGGTGCCTTTAGGGTCAATCAGCACCGGCACATTCGCCTCACGCGCCAGGCGAATCATCGCCTGCACGCTGGAGAGCGCGCCTTTAGCATAATCAGAAAGCACCAGCGCACCGGCAGCGGACAGTGCCTGACGCAGGCGCTGGTGAATCGGCTCCGGATCGACCTGCTCAAACCCCTCTTCAAAATCGAGACGGATCAGCTGCTGGTTGCGCGACAGTATGCGCAGCTTGGTAATGGTAGGATGGGTTTTGACCGCCACAAAGTCACAGTGAACGTTAACGTTTTTCAGCGTTTCGCTCAGCACGCGCGCCGCATCATCTTCACCGGTTAAACCGATAAGTCGCGAAGAGGCACCCAGCGCTGCAATGTTCATCGCCACGTTTGCCGCGCCGCCCGGACGCTCTTCAATGGTATCCACTTTCACCACCGGCACCGGCGCTTCAGGAGAGATACGGCTGGTTGGGCCATACCAGTAGCGATCCAACATCACGTCGCCTACGACCAGCACCGAAGCACGGTCGAACGCGGGCAAAGTAACTTTCATTCCAGACACTCCAGACTGCTAGTAAAAATAGTGCGCGGATGATAGCACAGATGCGATCTGCGCTATCAACAGGCGCTTAAGGTGATAGCGGTGACGCCAGCCAGCGCTGCCAGCTCGCGGTAACGGTTTGCCGTTCGGCGGCGAAGGCTTCTGGCTCGACGTGGCCAGGCAGCTCCTGCAACGCCAGATGGTGCAGCGCGTCGCGCAGCGTGACATAGGCATGCGTCAGCGCCTGCGCTTCCGGCTCCGGCATTTTGTTATAGCGCGCCGCCAGCTCGAAAATGCGTACATTGTCGGACCAGCGCGTCAGTTCGGGCTGCTCAGCGGCGTAGCCTAAGACAAGATATTGCGCGATGAATTCAATGTCGGTAATGCCGCCTTCATCGGTCTTCATCTCCCAGCGTCCTTTATGCTTATTGCCGAGATGCGCGCGCATCTTCTCGCGCATTTCGCGCACTTCTTTTTGCAGCCCCTCTGGTTCGCGCGGCAGGCAGAGGATCGCGCGCCGGATGGTATTGAAGCGTGCAGCCAGCCCATCGTCGCCGAACACTACGCGGGCACGCACCAGTGCCTGGTGTTCCCACGTCCAGGCTTCATGGCGCTGGTAATCGTCGAAGGCATCAAACGTACTGACCAGCATGCCTGCCGCGCCGGAAGGCCGCAGCCGCGCATCAACTTCATAAAGGATGCCCGAAGCGGTGCGCGTGCTGAAGAGGTGCATAATGCGCTGCGCCAGGCGCAGATAGAACTGGCGGCCATCAATGCTGCGCTCGCCGTCCGTCACCGCGTCTGCCGGGCAGTCGTGCAGGAAAACCAGATCGAGATCGGAGCTGTAACCCAGTTCCCAGCCACCCAGCTTGCCATAGCCCAGCACGGCGAAACCGCGCTCGCTCTCCGTTTTCAGATGCGATGGCCGCCCGTAGCGCTGCACCATCATCTGCCAGGCCTGCTGCACCACCGATTCGATAATCGCTTCCGCCAGCCAGGTTAAGTGATCGCTCACTTTCATTACCGGAAGCGTGCCCGCAATGTCCGCCGCCGCGATACGCAGCTGCTGCGCCTGTTTAAACTGGCGTACCGCCTCAAGCTGCTGCTCTTCGTCATCAACGGGAATGCGCATCAGGTACTGGCGCAGCTCATCGCGGTAGGCGTCGGTGGCGGTCGGCTGATAGAGCGTCGCGGGGTCGAGCAGCTCATCCAGCAGCAGCGGATAACGCGCCAGCTGGCTGGCGATCATCGGCGATGCGGCGCACAGGCGGATCAGATGCCGTAGCGCGCCATGATATTCGGTAAGCAGTTCAAGATAGGTGCTGCGCGTCAGTATGCCCAGCAGCAGGGGAACCAGGCGGCTAAAGGTCACCGACGCGTCGTCACGCGGGCACACTTCGCTCAACAGGCGCGGCATCAACTGGTCAATGGCCAGCCGCCCGCGCGGGCCGATAGTGCGGCGGCTAATATCCTGGCGGAACTCCTCCAGCGCGCGGTGCAGCGACTGGCGCTGCTCGCCGCTCAGCTGCGGCACCAGCGGAGCCAGCTCCGCATCTTCCAGCGAATCCTGCCACATGCTGCTGAACTCCAGCAGCTCCGGCTGATCGCTGATTTCCGGAATCTCTTCGCCAATCAGTTCGTCAAAGATGGCGCGCACCGCTGCCATGTGTGCCTCAAGCTGCGCCGATAGTTCGGGCCAGCTCTCTGTATCCATCGCCCAGGCGAGCCGCATGCGATTAAGCGGATCGGCTGGCAGCGTCTGGGTCTGCTCATCAGCAATGCTTTGCAGCAGATTCTCCAGCCGACGCAGGAAAAGGTAGGCCTCGCGCAGCGTGGCGACCTGCTCTGAAGTAAGCAGCGCCAGCTCGCCGATGGCAGAAAGCGTGGGCAGCAGGGAGCGCAGCTGTAGCGAGCGCTCACGTCCGCCGCGTATCAGCTGAAACACCTGCACGATAAATTCGGTTTCGCGGATGCCGCCCGCGCCCAGCTTGATATTGTTGGTCAGCCCGCGCCGCCGCACCTCACGCGTAATCATGCTTTTCATGTTGCGCAGCGACTGGATCACGCTGAAGTCGATATAGCGGCGATAGATAAACGGGCGCAGCATCTGCTGTAATTCCTGGCTCCAGCGATCCTGATCGTCACCCATCAGGCGTGCCTTAACCATCGCATAGCGTTCCCAGTCGCGGCCCTGCTCCTGGTAATAGTCCTCCAGCGCGGCAAAGCTCAGCACCAGCGGCCCGCTGTCGCCAAAAGGACGCAGCCGCATATCGACGCGGTAGACAAAACCGTCCATCGTCGGCTGATCCAGCACCTTAATCAGCCTTTGCCCCATACGGGTGAAGAACTGCGCGTTATCCAGCTCGCGGCGGCCGCCGCGCGTCGTGCCGTTTTCTGGCCAGGCAAAGATAAGATCGATGTCAGAAGAGAAGTTGAGTTCGCCGCCGCCCAGCTTGCCCATGCCGAGGATCAGCATCGGCTGCGGTTCGCCCGCGCTGTTGCAGGGGGTGCCAAAATCGCGGCAGCACTCCTGATAGACCCAGTCGCGCGCGCGGCTAATCAGCACCTCTGCCAGCACGCTGAGTTGCTTTAAGCTCTGCTCGGTCGTCGCCTCATGCAGGCACTGCATCCAGGCAGCCCGCACCAGCATACGGCGGCGAAACAGCCGCAGCACATGCATCAGCGCCGCCTCGCTCTCCACCGACGCGATATCCGCATCCAGCCAGCGGGCATAGTGTTGCCATTCCTCTGGCTGCGGCGGTTGTTGTTGCATCTCCAGCCACCATTCAGGGTGACGTTGCAGGTTCTCGGCGATGAAATCACTGAACGCCAGCGCTGCGCGCTGCGCGTCGGTTAAGGCGTCAGCGGCGACACCAAGGCGCTCGGCCACACTGGCCGCCTGCGCCTGTAATTCAACGGGTAACTCAGACAACATCTTATCTCCCTGATGGGTCAGATTATCGCGGCGTGCTGCTACTCAGCCAGAAAGTGGGCTGGCGGATCGCCTGGGACGTCAGCGATTTCAGCCAGTGCTCCTGATTCTGGGCAATCGACTGTTGCAGCTGCTCCCACGGCGCCAGCCAGACGCTGACCGCTTCCGGCGCATAAGCACCAGCCAGCAGATGCACCGCCAGCAGCTGGCGCGACAAGCGCGTCGCTTTATCGTGGTATTCGTTAGGCTGCTGCACATCGCTGAACGTCTCTTTAAGATCGGCAGCGATGCGGCTCAGCATAATGTCGCTGAAGCGCTTAAAGGAGCCGTCGAGCTTCGCCTGGCTTTTTGCATCGATCCAGCGCTTCCACTGCGACTCGACTAACCAGTGAGTAAGCGCTAACTGGGTCTCAACGGAGAGCGCAGAAAAACTCAGTGCCTGAATATCTTTCACCGGCTCCGCCAGTATCTCTTCCAGGGCGGTAAGCTTCTGGCGCAGTTCGCTGCTGGCCTTGCGCGGCACCAGCGCACCAAACAGCGAGAAAGCCTGACGCAGCGCTTCCAGCGCTTCGACGACGCTGCGCTGCGCATCAGCATTACCGCGCAGCCAGACCTCTTCATGGTATTGCCAGTGGCTCAGGGCGCTGGACATGGCCGTAACCATGCCCTCTTCCACCGTCGCTTTCGGCGCGGCCTTCAGCAGCGGGAACGGGCGCAGCGGACGCGGCGGATTGCCCTGCGCCAGCTGATACCCACGCGCCGCTTTGCTCAGGCTGCCGAGACGCAGGCCGCCCATCGCGATAAGCTTCTGGGCAAAGGCCATCATGTCGCTACGCTGGCCGCTTTTCAGCTCAAGCTCGACCTCAAACAGTTCTTCGCTCAGCGCCTCTGTCGCGACCGCACCACGATCGAATGCCACCTCTACTTCGCTTTCGCCCACCTGCACCAGCCAGGTTTCGCGCTGGAAGTGGGTGCTGAACAGCGGTTGCAGGCGCTGCTGCAACGCCGCGACATCGGTGCCCTGCGGCCAGACCTCAGCGGGCAGCCGCGCAATATCCAGCTCGTCTGCGGGCAGATCGACGTTGTACTCCGCGCGCTGATGCAGGCCGCCCAGCGTGTTGCCGGCGGTTTTCAGCGTCATTTCATGCTGCCCATCCACACCGCGAATGCGCAGGCCCATATCCCAGCGGCGCAGCTGGTTATCGTCAGTTTCAAAGTAGGTGTTGCTTAACGCGCGCGCGGCATGATGCTGATGGGGAAAATCAGCAAGAGTTTGCGCCAGTTTGCTGGCTGCATCAGGAGTGGCAATGAACTTTAATTCGATTTCGATGGTCATAATTTTTTATTCAATACGCTGCTGGCACTTACGAGGATTATCTGGCGAAGAGTAATGCACAGAAGGCGGGCTGTCTCTGCTTTCTTTGCGCTTTCGCTACCCTTTTCGCAGGGAAATGAGACCAGGATAGTTCTCATTCAGATTTATGCGTAGCGGTTCCAGACTGTGCCGGTAAATTTACAGACCTCAGCTAAAACGATATCGAATGAAAAAAATTGCAATCGCAGGCCTTGCCTTGCTGGCTCTCAGCACACTCGCACCCGCTCATGCCGACGAAAAACGCTACATCTCCGATGAACTATCTACCTGGGTTCGCAGCGGACCGGGCGATCAGTATCGCCTGCTCGGCAAAGTGAACGCGGGGGAAGAAGTGCAGCTGGTGCAAACCAATAACGATACTCATTATGGCCAGATCCGTGATGCGGAAGGCCGTACCCTGTGGATTCCGCTGTCACAGCTCAGCGCCGAACCTAGCCTGCGTACCCGCGTGCCGCAGCTGGAGCAGCAGGTGAAAGATCTCACCGCGAAGCTGGGCAATATCGACAACAGCTGGAACCAGCGCACCTCTGAAATGCAGAACAAAGTCGCCAACAGCGACAGCGTGATCAATGGACTGAAAGACGAAAACCAGAAGCTGAAGAATGAGCTGATTGTGGCGCAGAAAAAAGTGAGCGCGGCCAACGTTCAGCTCGACGACAAACAGCGCACCATCATCATGCAGTGGTTTATGTATGGCGGCGGCGTGCTGGGCGTTGGCCTGCTGCTGGGACTGTTGCTGCCGCATATGGTGCCGCGCCGCAAGAAAAAAGATCGCTGGATGAACTAAGCCTTTTCCACGCGCGACCGCCGTGGATGAGTGCAGATAGAAGAGGGCATCCTTTGATGTCCTCTTCGTCATGCCTGCAATCTGGCCATTGTGTGCAACAATAGAGCAACGAGCGCACTGCATGTTTAGCGGCGGATTTGCCGTCCGGCGCGCCTTTTTATTATCTCTGGAGTTGTTGAGTGAAGACGTATTTGGTAGGCGGCGCGGTTCGCGATGCGCAGCTGAAACTGCCGGTCAAAGACCGGGACTGGGTAGTCGTTGGCGCTACGCCCGAAGCAATGCTGGCACAGGGTTTCCAGCAGGTTGGCCGCGACTTCCCGGTATTTTTGCACCCTGTAAGCCGTGAAGAGTATGCGCTGGCGCGCACCGAACGTAAGAACGGCCAGGGCTATACGGGGTTTGTCACCTGGTCCGCGCCCGACGTGACGCTGGAACAGGATCTGCAACGCCGCGACCTGACAATCAACGCCATTGCGCAGGCGGAGAATGGCGATCTGATCGATCCCTTTCACGGGCAGCGCGATCTTCAGGCGCGCCTGCTGCGCCACGTTTCCGATGCCTTTAATGAAGATCCGTTGCGCGTGCTGCGCGTGGCGCGTTTTGCGGCGCGGTTTGCGCACCTCAATTTCCGTATCGCCGACGAAACCCAGGCGCTCATGAGCCAGATGGCAGCGAGCGGCGAGCTGAGCCATCTCACCGCCGAACGCGTGTGGAAAGAGACGGAAAAGGCGCTGACTACGCGTAATCCGCAGGTCTATTTCCAGGTATTGCGCGACTGCGGCGCGCTTGAGGTGCTGTTCCCGGAAATCGACCGGCTGTTCGGCATTCCCGCACCGGCAAAGTGGCATCCGGAGATTGATACCGGCGTGCATACGCTCATGACGCTGACGCTGGCAGCGTCGCTGTCGGACGAGGTGGATGTGCGCTTTGCCACGCTGTTCCATGATGTCGGCAAGGCGCTAACGCCGCCGGAGAAGTGGCCCAGCCATCACGGCCACGGTGTGGCAGGTGTGCCGCTGGTGGAAGCACTGTGCCAGCGCCTGCGCGTACCAAATACCATTCGCGATCTGGCGCTAATCGTCACGGAGTTTCACGACGTCGTGCACACCATCGAACGGCAGTCTGCCGATGCGCTGGTAGCACTGTTTGACCGCATTGATGCCTGGCGCAAACCGCAGCGGGTTGAGCAGATAGCCCTGACCAGCGAAGCTGACGCGCGCGGCCGCGCCGGACTGGAGAGCATGGCCTACCCGCAGGGTGATTATTTACGCCAGGCGTTTGCGCTGGCACAGTCGGTGCCGACCAAAGAGGTGGTCGATGCGGGTTTTAAAGGGGCGAAGGTAAGAGAAGAGCTGACGCGCCGCCGCATTGCCGCTGTCGCGCAGGGTATTGCTGAGATGCGGCCAGCTTAATCGCTGGCCGCGCAGAGATTACATAAAGATAGCGTAAACTGCTGCCGCCACGATAAAGCGGTAAATGGCGAAAGAGACGAACGAAATACGTTTGATCAGCTCCAGGAAGGCCTTGATCGCAATCAGTGCCACAATGAACGCGGTGACAAAGCCAACGGCAAACATTGGCAGGTCGTTCATGGTCAGGAAACCGATGCTCTTATAGAGATCGAGAACGGTGGCGCCCATCATCATCGGCACGGCGAGGATAAAGGAGAACTCCGACGCCGCGTAACGGCTGACGCCCATCAGCATCCCGCCGGAAATGGTGGCACCCGAGCGAGAGAAGCCCGGCCAGAGCGCCAGGCACTGGAAACAGCCAATCATAAAGGCCTGGCGATAGGTAATATCGTCAATCCCCACGGCTTTTGGCTGTTTTGGCTTCAAAAACTCCGCTGCCAGCAGCAGCACGCCGCCGACCACCAGCGCATACATCACGTTGATCGGATTAAACAGCGTTTTGATCTGGTCATGCAGAACCAGGCCAATGACCACTGCCGGGATCATCCCCAGCAGGATATGGATCAGCGTCAGGTGACCGCGACCCACGCCCTCATGCTTGACTTCCCCGAAGTGAAGGCCAATTAGCCCGAAGAGACGACGCCAGAACATCACCACCACGGCGAGTATGGAGCCGAGCTGGATCACGACTTCAAAGGTTTCTGCTTTTTCACCTTCGAAGCCCAGCAGGTGGCCGACAATAATCATGTGCCCCGTAGAGGAAACCGGCAGGAATTCGGTTAACCCCTCTACGACGCCCAGGATTGCAGCTACCCAAAGCTGATGAATATCTGCCATCAAATTTTCCTTATATCCGTTTCAAACCCATTAAAAAGGCGGTCGCGCGAATGCTTCCGCCTGAAATTTTGCCATTGTCTGCCTGAGGGAAACCTTAAGGCTTTCGGCAACCTGCGCGTTTTGCAACGCAGCGGTGCCAGCTATGACAAACAATAATTTGGTTTGGTTTCATTGTGATGGCAATCACAACCAATTCATTTAGGAATAGTCCCGCGCTCAATCCGTACGCCAACCTGGGCAGCCTGGGCGACTGCGCCCGGCTTCGCGACTTTAACTCGCACGCCTGGCGTGTTGAAACGCGCCATCAGCAGATCGGCAATTTCCTCCGCTACGCGCTCGACCAGCGCAAAGCGCGTACCGCTGAGATGGGCAAGGATCGCTTCAGAGACATCGGCATAGCTCAGACAGTCGTTCACATCGTCGCTGCGCGCTGCCTTGCGGTTGTCCCAGGCCATTTCGACATCGAGCACCAGCTTCTGCTGGATGCCCTGTTCCCAGTCGTAAACGCCAATGGTGGTGTACACCGTGAGTTGTTCGATAAAAACGATATCCATGATGACAGTCTCTGTTTTTGGCTAAGCCGGATACCACTTCCGGCATATAATGCGTATTATCCACGGTTCACGAAGACAAAACGACCCTAAAGGAAACGGTACGATATGATGAGTGCTATCGCGCCCGGTATGATTTTTTTCGCGTATCTTTGCGGTTCGATTTCGAGCGCTGTGCTGGTTTGCAAGATCGCCGGACTGCCGGATCCGCGCACTCAGGGCTCAGGTAATCCTGGCGCGACCAACGTGTTGCGCATCGGCGGTAAAGCCGCAGCGGCCTGCGTTTTGGTTTTCGATATTCTTAAAGGCATGGTGCCGGTCTGGCTGGCTTATCTGCTGCATCTCTCCCCGCTTTATCTTGGCCTTACCGCCATCGCGGCCTGCCTCGGCCATATCTATCCCGTATTCTTTCGCTTTCGCGGCGGCAAAGGCGTGGCAACGGCGCTGGGCGCTATTGCGCCGATTGGCTGGGATTTGACGGGACTGATGACCGGTACCTGGCTGCTGACGGTACTGCTGAGCGGCTACTCGTCGCTGGGCGCGATTGTCAGTGCGCTGATCGCACCTTTTTATGTCTGGTGGTTCAAGCCGCAGTTCACCTTTCCGGTGTCGATGCTGTCATGCCTGATCCTGCTGCGTCATCACGACAATATCCAGCGCCTGTGGCGCGGGCAGGAGAACAAGATCTGGAAGCGCAAAAAAGCGCGCGAAGAAGAGAAAAAATAAAGCCGGCGATGCCGGCTTTTTTACATCAGATGGCGGGCAGTTCCGCCAGCGGCCAGCGGGGCCGTACGCTGACGCCCAGCTCACCGCGCGTGCCGCCTTTCAGGCGCACCATGCCCGCATAGGCAATCATCGCGCCGTTATCGGTGCAGAACTCCGGACGGGCATAGAACACCTCGCCGCCGCGCGCCTGCATCATCTGCGCCATGCGGTCGCGCAGCGTGCGGTTGGCGCTGACGCCGCCCGCGATCACCAGACGTTTAAAACCGGTCTGCTCCAGCGCGCGTTTACACTTAATCATCAGCGTATCCACTACCGCATCTTCAAAAGCACGCGCGATATCGGCATGCGTTTGCGCATCGTCAGCGTTGCCGCGAATGGTATTAGCAGCAAAAGTCTTCAGGCCGGAGAAGCTAAAGTCCAGTCCCGGGCGATCGGTCATTGGGCGCGGAAAGGTAAATCGCCCCGCCACGCCCTGCTGTGCCATTTTTGACAGCATCGGGCCGCCGGGGTAATCCAGTCCCAGCAGCTTGGCGGTTTTATCAAAGGCTTCGCCAGCAGCGTCATCAATGGATTCGCCGAGCAGCGCGTATTCACCAATGCCGGTTACGCTAATTAACTGGGTATGGCCACCCGACACCAGCAACGCCACAAACGGAAATTCTGGCGGGTTATCTTCCAGCATCGGCGCAAGCAGATGCCCTTCCATATGGTGTACGGGAACAGCCGGCACTTTCCACGCAAACGCCAGCGCGCGGCCAATGGTTGCGCCGACCAGCAGCGCGCCGACCAGACCCGGACCGGCAGTGTAGGCGACCGCGTCGATTTGCTGCGGTTGCAGGTTCGCCTGTTTCAGCGCCGCCTGGATGAGCGGCACGGTTTTGCGCACGTGATCGCGCGACGCCAGTTCCGGCACCACGCCGCCATAGTCGGCGTGCAGTTTCACCTGGCTGTAAAGCTGATTGGCCAACAGGCCCGCTTCGTCATCATAGATTGCGATGCCGGTTTCATCGCAGGATGTTTCAATACCCAGAATTCGCATAGCGCTTACCTCTTACTTGCGGCGCGCAGTGTAGCACAGCAACGCCTTTGCCCGTCGACGCTTTCGCTGCAAAAAGTCATTTCGTGGCGCACAAAGAGTGCGCTATACTCCGCACCCTTGAAAAAAACCGGCAGCCGCATCGGCAAACGCTCCTGTTGGTTCTTAATTGTCCATGGTGCTTTACAAACCGACTCGCGTTGGAGTAAAATGCTGCACCATTTTGAAATGTGCTGACGCCGCAGTCAGCAGCAAAAACCGAATTTTATCGAGGTGAGAGTTACATGCCGGTAATTAAAGTACGTGAAAACGAGCCATTCGACGTAGCACTGCGTCGCTTCAAGCGTTCCTGCGAGAAAGCAG
>Ga0209371_1001184_pt1 | contig 18991 bp, 16 predicted proteins | sample AgamicAtAmrz_FD_187165 | JGI IMG/M metagenome (GOLD analysis project Ga0209371, IMG submission 187165) | Agave microbial communities from Guanajuato, Mexico - At.Am.rz (SPAdes) (version 2) | ecosystem: Host-associated > Plants > Roots > Rhizosphere | place: Guanajato, Mexico | collected 2012-06-07
ATCAGCCTGATTTTGCAGGATACCAGCCGGACACTCGAAGAAGAGGAGATTGCCGCGACCGTTGGCAAATGTGTTGCGGCATTAAAAGAGCGATTCCAGGCAACCTTGAGGGATTGAACCTATGGCGCTTACAAAAGCTGAAATGTCAGAGTACCTGTTTGAGAAGCTTGGGCTGAGCAAACGCGACGCAAAAGAGCTGGTGGAGCTGTTTTTTGAAGAGGTTCGCCGCGCTCTGGAAAATGGTGAACAGGTAAAACTGTCTGGGTTTGGTAATTTCGACCTGCGCGATAAGAATCAGCGTCCAGGCAGGAATCCAAAAACGGGGGAAGATATTCCAATCACTGCGCGTCGCGTAGTGACATTTCGCCCGGGTCAGAAGCTGAAAAGCCGTGTCGAAAACGCTTCTCCGAAAGATAACGACTGACCGATTTCAGTGTTCAAAAAAGGCCGCGCAAGCGGCCTTTTTCATTTGCGTGCCGCGCCGATTTTCTTACCATTCTGGCGCGTTTCTCCACAGTGTCAGATTTGTGTAAGCATCTGGAAAAAGAGCTGCAAATCGGCACGCGCCGATAGTGACCTTCAGAGCGCTTTTGTTATAACTGCGACGACAGATAACAAGAGACCACTCTGATGAAAAAAACTGCACTGTTCTTAAGCATCCTGTTGGGAATGCCGCTGCTGGCGAGCGCCAATGTCTCGCATCACACCAATGCGCCGGGCGTAAACGCCCATGTCGGCGATCGCGATCAACGCGGTTACTACTGGGACGGGTTTGACTGGCGTACGGCAAAATGGTGGAACGCGCATCACGGCCGTAACGTTGGGCTGAAAGGGCCACACGGCTACTGGAACGGCAACGGCTGGCAAACCCAGCGTCCTGAGCACAATAAGCCAGTGGCGAAGCGCGATGAGCCGTCGCACAGCAAGCCACAGCAGCACGGCGATCGCGATCCGCTTCCGCCGCGCGCGAACCACAGCTAACCCACATGCGGCGCTGCCCAGCGCCGCACACACCAGCCTTTCTTTTTCCGCCAGTCTCTCTACAATCAAATCTCTGTTTTCTTAGTGAATCCTCTTCTATGTCCCTGCTGGAGCAGCTTGTTCATCAGGCGGATCGCCGAAGCCGACGCTGGCTGATGGCGTTAAGCCTTATCCTGCTGGCGTTAGCGATTCTCAGCCTGTGCGCAGGCGACAGCTGGATCGCGCCGTCGCAATGGCTGAGCGACAGCGGCCAGCTATTCGTGTGGCAGCTACGCCTGCCGCGAACCCTGGCGGTCGTGCTGGTCGGTTCGGCGCTGGCGGTGTGCGGCGTAGTGATGCAGGCGCTCTTTACCAATCCGCTGGCAGAGCCGGGGCTGCTGGGCGTCTCTAACGGCGCGGGCATCGGCCTGGTGCTGGGCGTCCTGTTCGGTAGCGGCTCTCTCTGGAGCCTTAGCCTGGCTGCGATGGCCGGCGCGCTGCTCATCACATTCATCCTGCTCCATTTTGCCCATCGCCAGCTCTCTGTCACGCGGCTGCTGCTGACCGGCGTGGCGCTGGGCATTATCTGCAGCGCTATCATGACCTGGGCGGTCTATTTCAGCACCAGCCTCGACCTGCGACAGCTGATGTACTGGATGATGGGCGGCTTCAGCGGTATCGACTGGCGTTACGGCTGGATGATGCTGGCGCTGCTACCGGTCACCATGGGGCTGATTGCCACCGCGCGCGTGCTCAACCTGCTGGCACTGGGCGAAACCTCCGCGCAGCAGCTCGGCCTGTCGCTCTTTTTCTGGCGTAACACGCTGGTGCTGGCGATGGGCTGGCTGGTGGGCGTCAGCGTCGCGATGGCAGGGGCTATCGGCTTCGTCGGCCTGGTTATTCCCCATCTGCTGCGGCTGAGCGGTATCAGCGACCATCGCTATCTGTTACCGGCCTCGGCGCTGGCGGGCGCTGGCGTACTGCTTGCCGCGGATATTATTGCGCGTCTGGCGTTGACCTCAGCGGAGCTGCCGATTGGTGTGGTGACCGCGACGCTCGGCGCGCCGCTGTTTATTGCGCTGTTAGTCAAATCTTCGCGCTAGCTTCGGCTGGCTTGTCTGCATTAACTACAGGAAACCTTTATGAGCCTTTATCAAACTGAGCTGGTAACGATCGACGGTGAGAACACTACGCTGGAAAAGTGGCAGGGCAAAGTGCTGCTGGTAGTGAATGTGGCGTCAAAATGCGGCCTGACGCCGCAGTACGAACAGCTGGAAGCGCTGCAGCAGGCGTACCAGGCGCAGGGTTTCAGCGTGCTGGGCTTTCCCTGCAACCAGTTCCTTGAGCAGGAGCCGGGCAGCAATGAAGAGATTAAAACCTTTTGTAGCACTACCTATGGTGTGAGCTTTCCAATGCTGGCGAAAGGCGACGTCAACGGCGCGGCGCGTCATCCGCTCTATGACCAGCTGGTTGCGGCGCAGCCGGAAGCGATTCGTCCTGAAGGCAGCGGCTTCTACGAGCGCCAGGTGAGCAAGGGCCGCGCGCCGAAAGCGCCGGGTGACATCCTGTGGAACTTTGAGAAGTTCCTGATCGACCGCCACGGCAAGGTAGTAAAGCGCTTCGCGCCAGATATGACGCCGGATGATGCAGCAATCCAGCAGAGCATCCAGCAGGCGCTGGCGCAGTAAATGGTTCTCAGCCTTAAAGACGCCGCCGTTCAAGGGCGGCTGGCGTCTTTCTCCGCCAGCGTGGAGGCCGGGACGCTGCTGCATCTGGTCGGGCCTAATGGCGCAGGCAAAAGCAGCCTGCTGGCGCGGATGGCCGGTCTGCTTGATGGTGAAGGGGAAATCAGGCTACTGGATCGCCCGCTGCGCGAGTGGCCCGGCCCGGCGCTGGCGCGGGTGCGCGCCTGGCTGCCGCAGCAGATGGTGCCAGGCTATATACCGGTCTATCACTATTTGCGGCTGCACCTGGGTGACGCGCAGTCAGACGCGCCTCTCACCATGCTGCTGGAGAGGTTGCAATTGCTGGACAAGCTGGCGCGCCCGCTGTCGCAGCTCTCTGGCGGCGAATGGCAGCGCGTCAGGCTGGCAGCGGTGTTTGCCCAAATCGATCCGCGCATAAATCCGCAGGGAAAGCTGCTGATTCTGGACGAACCGATGACCGGGCTGGACATTGCCCAGCAGCACGCTGTACATCAGCTGATTGTCGATCTATGCCATGCTGGCGTCTGCGTTATTGCCAGCAGCCACGATCTCAACCACACGCTGCATCATGCTGATAGCGTCTGGCTGATGGCGCAGGGCAGGGTTATCGCGCAGGGCGCAGCGACAGCGATTCTGACGCCTGAGCGCCTGAGCGACCTCTACGCGATCCCTTTCCGCCAGCTTGAGCTGGACGGGCGTCCACTGTTGACCGCACAACCCTGACGGTCGCGTCTTGCCACGCTGCGCGCCTGACGATAGAGTGAGGCCGTTGCGATTAAAGAGAGATATGTGCGAATGCGGATGGGCGTGATTTTACTGGTGCTGATACTGGCGGGATGTAGCAGCCATCGCGCGCCGCCGGTGAACGGCCGGCTTTCCGACTCCATCATGGTGGTCGCACAGCTAAACGATCAGCTGGGGCAGTGGCGCGGTACGCCTTATCGCTACGGTGGAATGAGTCGCGGCGGTGTGGACTGCTCCGGTTTTGTCTACCTGACGATGCGTGATAAGTTCGATTTACAACTGCCGCGTAGCACGCGGGCGCAGAGCGATATTGGCACGCGCATCAGCAAGTCAGATCTGCAACCCGGCGATCTGGTGTTTTTCAAAACCGGCGCGGGAGAAAATGGCCTGCATGTCGGCATTTACGACAGCGACAATGCCTTTATTCACGCCTCTACCAGCCAGGGCGTGATCCGTTCCTCGCTGGATAATGTGTACTGGCGTAAGGCGTTCTGGCAGGCGCGTCGCATTTAAGTCAAATTAATTTCCTGGCTAAGTATTGCCGATGCAAATAGCAGCAATCTATTCCGCCGGTGGTTAAACTCTTATTTAAAATGGTACTTTACGCTGCCGGAAAATAATTATATCAATATTGCTGAGGTTTAATTTTCTGGTAAAGGGTATTCACGCTACCATTATTTGGCTTAGGGATATGGCGCAACGGCCAAAGCGAAATTTAACGGCAAAGATGTCCATCTCTTCCCTCGTTTGGTACTATTGCCTGCCCGATTTCGATGATATACGATGCGCCAGTCGCCACTTTATCTGGCTGTAAAAAATGAAAGTTCATTTATCTGCCGACTATCAGTCGGAAATTTGGTTTTATCCTGTCTGCACATTAAGCGGGCAGCTGGTGGCCGTTGAGCTGGTAAGCCAGTTTGTGCACGATACTGCGCCTGTAACCCTGCCGCAGGATTTGCTATTGCCGCAGCTCGACGAAACGCAGCAGTTACGCCTGCTACAAATTCAGATTAACTTGCTGGAACAGCACCGCGACTTTTTTGATAAAAATCATGTTATGGCATTAATGCGTATTGATGAAAATCTGGCGCACACCTTACTGGCGAACGAATTACTGATACGCAAAATAAAACAACTGCCTTTTTTATTACTGGACCTCAGCGAAACGTTTCCGCAGCTTTTTAATGGAATTGATGACCCTCTTATTTCCACGCTAAAACAACAGTTCCGTTTATCATTGTCGCATTTTGGTGCCGGTAAATCTTCTACCCGCGCCGTCTACGATAACCTGTTCGACACGATTAAACTGGATAAACAGTTTATTCAGTCACTGGCGAAACGTACTTCTTTCCAGCCCTTTATTCAAAGCATTATGGATAATTTTGGCAGTCATACCCAACAGATGATTATTTGTGGTATCGATGATGACGCTCTGCTAAAAAAAGTCGCTTTCCTGCACGATGTCTTGATTCAGGGCGCGCTCTTTCCTCCGGTGAAAGCCGAGGCGCTGGACAGGCTGATTGCCGATGAATGCTGTGCCCCAGATTAAGCCCGCCTGTTGTAATTGATTCCCCGCCACTATACTTGGCGGTGTCCCGCACTTAAGCCTCTGTGGCGGGATGCCCCGATATCCGGTTTTCTATAACGACGACGGCCCTGATTTCCCCTGGCTGCCGCTCGGGAGAGTTTATGTTGTTTGATAATAGCTGGCAGCGCGAACTGCCGGGTTTCTATACTGCTCAGGCACCTACTGCACTGAAAGGCGGACGCCTGTTTTACCACAACGCGCCGCTGGCGCAGACGCTGGGCGTCGATCGCTCTCTTTTGGCCGGTGAAGGCCATGGTGTATGGCACGGTGCCGCGCTGCTGCCGGGCATGGCGCCGCTGGCACAGGTTTACAGCGGGCATCAGTTCGGCGTCTGGGCCGGGCAGCTCGGCGACGGGCGTGGGATTTTACTCGGCGAGCAGCGTCTCTCTGATGGCCGCAAAGTTGACTGGCACCTGAAAGGCGCAGGCCTGACGCCTTATTCACGCATGGGTGACGGGCGCGCAGTAATCCGCTCCACGGTGCGCGAGTTTCTGGCTTCTGAAGCGCTGCATCATCTGGGTATTCCTACCACGCGTGCGCTGACTATCGCCATCGGCGACGAGCCGGTTTATCGTGAAACGCCAGAGCGCGGTGCGACCCTGATGCGCATCGCTGAAAGCCATCTGCGCTTCGGCCATTTCGAACATTTCTTTTACAGCCAGCAGCAGGATAAAGTACAGCAGCTGGCAGACTATGCGCTGCGCCACCACTGGCCGCACCTGGTTAACGAAGCGGATAAGTACCTTTTATGGTTTACCGATGTGGTTGAGCGCACAGCGCGCCTGATCGCGCAGTGGCAAAGCGTCGGTTTTGCGCATGGCGTCATGAACACCGATAACATGTCGCTGCTGGGGCTGACGATCGACTACGGCCCTTATGGTTTCCTGGACGATTACCAGCCTGGCTTTATCTGCAACCACAGCGATTATCAGGGACGCTACAGCTTTGAAAACCAGCCGATGATTGGCCTGTGGAACCTCAACCGTCTGGCGCATGCGTTGTCTGGCCTGCTGACTGTCGAGCAGCTTAAACAGGCATTAAGCCGCTACGAGCCGGAGCTGATGCGAGTATGGGGCGAACGGATGCGTGCGAAGCTGGGATTGATGCAGGCTGACAGCGGTGATAATGAGCTGCTGGTGGAGTTGCTCTCTTTAATGACGCAGGAGCACAGCGATTATACCCTGACGTTCCGTCTGCTCAGTGACACGCAGCAGCAAGAGGCGCGTTCACCGCTGCGCGATGAGTTTATGGATCGTGAAGCGTTTGACCGCTGGTATCAGCGCTACCGTGCGCGGCTGTTGCAGGAAGGCGTTAGCGATGAGGCGCGGCAGCAGATGATGAAAGCCGCTAACCCAGCAGTCGTGCTGCGTAACTATCTGGCACAGCAGGCGATTGACGAGGCAGAAAAGGGCGAAAGCGGGGCGCTGGCACGGCTGCATCAGGCGCTGCAACAGCCCTTCAGCGACGAGACGGCCGCTGAGTATCGTCAGCGGCCGCCGGACTGGGGAAAATCGCTGGAGGTAAGCTGCTCCAGCTAACGGCTTAAAAGCGGCTGTTTACCGCCTCGGCCAGCAGTGATAGCACCGTTTCGCTATCCTGCCAGCCGAGGCAGGGATCGGTAATCGACTGGCCGTAAACCAGCGGCTGGCCCGCAACCACCTTCTGGTTGCCCTCTTCAAGAAAGCTTTCAATCATCACGCCTGCAACCGCGCGCGATCCGGCGCGGATCTGCTGCGCCACATCAGCCGCCACCTCGAGCTGACGGCGATGCTGCTTCAGGCAGTTGCCGTGGCTGAAGTCGATCACCAGCTGTTCCGGCAGGCCGAATTCGTGCAGGCTGGCTGCCGCGGCAGCCACATCGTCGGCGTGATAGTTAGGCGCTTTGCCGCCGCGCAGGATCACATGGCCGTGCGGGTTGCCGCTGGTCTGATAAATCGTCATCTGGCCATTTTTGTCCGGCGACAGGAACATATGGCTGGCGCGTGAGGCTCGGATGGCATCCACTGCGATACGCACATTGCCGTCGGTACCATTTTTGAAGCCTACCGGGCAGGAGAGCGCAGAGGCCATCTCGCGGTGGATCTGGCTTTCCGTGGTACGTGCGCCAATTGCGCCCCAGCTGATCAGATCGGCGATAAACTGGCCGGTGACCATATCAAGGAACTCTGTCGCGGTGGGCAAACCGAGCTGGTTGATCTCCAGCAGGATCTGGCGCGCCAGGCCGATACCGCGATTAACGTCAAAACTGCCGTCCAGATCGGGATCGGAGATCAGGCCTTTCCAGCCGACCACGGTGCGCGGCTTTTCAAAATAGGTGCGCATGACAATTTCGAGACGATCGGCATAGCGCGTGCGCAGCGCGTTCAGGCGCTGCGCATAGTCGAGCGCCGCGCGCGGGTCGTGCAGCGAGCAGGGACCGATAATCACCAGCAGACGCGGGTCTTCACCGGTCAGAATGCGGGCAATGCGCCGACGCGCCTGTGTAACGTTCTGCGCGACGTCAGGGGAAAGCGGGTGTTCAGCCGCTAAGGCCGCAGGCGTGATCAGGCTGCCGATACGTGCCGTACGCAGTTCATCTGTTTTATTCATGAGGATCTCGAAAGCTTTTCTTCGCAACGGTGACATACCGGGAAGTGATGATGCTCACAATAAGTTATTAGTCTGCGAATGCAACCCTATAAACTGAAATGAAATTTTATCAGACGGCAGCGGCGGTTTACAAAACGCTGCCGTCAGCGGCTCAGTACATGCGGCGCGTCAGGCCCATGATGTCGAGGATTTTGGTGGCGATCTCTTCCACTGAATAGTTGGTACTGTTGAGATAGCGGATCTGGTGGGTGCGAAACAGCGCCTCAACTTCGCCTACCTCAAGCCGACACTGGCGCATTGAGGCGTAACGGGTATTTTCTGCCCGCTCCTGGCGGATAGCGGCAAGCCTTTCCGGGTCGATGGTTAAGCCAAACAGCTTATTCTGGAAAGGACGCAGCGCGGTGGGCAGTTTCAGGTTATCCATATCGTCGGCGATAAATGGGTAGTTGGCGGCGCGGATGCCGAACTGCATCGCCAGATAAAGGCTGGTCGGCGTTTTGCCGCAGCGCGACACACCCAGCAGAATGACCTGCGCATCTTCGAGGCCGCGCAGCGAGATACCGTCATCGTGCGCAAGGGTGTAGTCAATCGCGGCGATGCGCGCGTCATATTTGCCCAGATTGCTGGCGTCGAGTCCGTGAGTCCGATGTGCCACCGGCGCGGGTGCCAGTCCTAACTCTTCCTGCAAGGGCGCCACCAGCGCCTGCACAATATCCTGACAAAACCCTTCGCTCTGCATAATGATGTCGCGCACTTCTGGCGTAACGATTGAAAAGAACACCAGCGGACGGACGCCGCTCTTCTGGTACAGCGCGTTAATTTGTGCCTTTACCGCCTGGGCGCGCTGCACATTTTCGACAAAAGGCAGCGTCAGGCTATTAATGCCGACAGGAAACTGCGACAGCACAGCATGACCCAATACTTCAGCGGTAATCGCAGTGCCGTCTGAAATATAAAATACGCTTCGTTCGCTACTCATGGAGGTTTACCTTTCGCAAATACAGATGTTCGTTAAGTTAGCAGCTTTACGCGCCGGGCATATACAAAATAAAAAATCCATATTCTAATTGTGTGAACTTTTTGTTTTTTCGTGACGGAGTCAGAGCGAGACGCCGCTGCTAAATAATGAAATGGTGTTTTAAGTTGTCTGTTTCCCCATCAGAACAAGGAAGAGGGGAAATAACGCTGCCACAAGTTGCGCAACAAAAAGCATAGCTAACCTGATGAAAAAGCGCCAAAAGCAGTCCTGTCAGGGTGTTAGCCTAAAATAGTCAGGTTGCGCAACAGCGGAAAATAATCGGAATAATTCCTAATTTACTCAATATTCTGCGCTTTAACGATTCAACACTTAGTTATTAATTGTGCATTGTGCCAGGCTAATTTTGCGAATAGCTAAATTTTCCATGTGCCCATTCATTGTTAAAAGGATAATCTCGATGTCCATTACAGGCGAACAGCCGTTAGTGCTCTGGTATAACCAGCTTGGCATGCATGATGTTGATCGCGTGGGAGGAAAGAATGCCTCTCTGGGTGAAATGATTACCAATTTGTCGTCGCTAGGCGTTTCAGTGCCTAACGGATATGCGACCACATCTTATGCTTTTAATCAGTTCCTCGATCAAAGCGGCCTCAACCAGCGCATTTACGATTTACTGGACAAGACCAATGTTGACGACGTCGATGAGCTGGCGAAAGCCGGTAAACAGATCCGTCAGTGGGTCGTGGATACCCCGTTCCAGCCCGAGCTGGAAACGGCTATTCGCGAGGCTTACGAGCAACTCTCTTCAGACGATGCCGAAGCGTCGTTTGCCGTGCGATCTTCCGCGACGGCTGAAGACATGCCGGATGCCTCCTTCGCCGGCCAGCAGGAGACGTTCCTGAACGTGCAGGGCTATGATGCGGTCATCATCGCCGTGAAGCACGTTTACGCCTCACTGTTTAACGATCGCGCCATTTCCTATCGTGTGCACCAGGGCTACGACCATCGCGGCGTGGCACTGTCGGCGGGTATCCAGCGCATGGTGCGCTCCGACCTTGCGTCGTCAGGCGTCATGTTCACCATTGATACCGAATCGGGCTTCGATCAGGTGGTCTTTATCACCTCCGCTTTCGGCCTTGGCGAAATGGTAGTGCAGGGCGCGGTCAATCCAGACGAGTTCTATGTGCACAAACCGACGCTGGCCGCCAGCCGTCCGGCTATCGTGCGCCGCAATATGGGCTCGAAAAAAGTGCGTATGGTCTACGCCGACTCGCAGTCTCACGGCGAACAGGTGCGGATCGAAGACGTGCCGGAAGCCGAACGCGACCGCTTCTCTCTCACCGATGAAGAAGTACAGGCGCTGGCTCAGCAGGCTGTCCTGATCGAACAGCACTACAAGCGGCCAATGGATATTGAGTGGGCCAAAGATGGCCACACCGGCAAGCTGTTTATCGTCCAGGCGCGCCCGGAAACCGTGCGCTCAAACGGTCAGGTGATGGAGCGCTATACCCTGCAAGGTAAAGGCAGCGTGGTGGTGGAAGGCCGCGCAATTGGCCATCGCATCGGCGCGGGTGAAGTGAAGGTGATTCACGACATCAGCGAGATGAACCGCATTGAGAAAGGCGACGTGCTGGTCACGGATATGACGGACCCGGACTGGGAACCGATCATGAAGAAAGCCTCGGCGATTGTCACCAACCGCGGCGGCCGTACCTGTCACGCGGCGATTATTGCACGCGAGCTGGGTATTCCGGCGGTCGTCGGCTGCGGCGACGCGACCGATCGTCTGAAAGACGGCAACAAGGTGACTGTCTCCTGTGCGGAAGGCGATACCGGCTACGTCTACAGCGATTTGCTTGATTTCGAAGTCACCAGCTCGCAGGTGGATGAGATGCCAGACCTGCCGCTGAAGATCATGATGAACGTCGGCAACCCCGACCGCGCTTTCGACTTTGCCTGCCTGCCGAATGAAGGCGTTGGCCTGGCGCGTCTGGAGTTCATCATCAACCGCATGATTGGCGTGCACCCGAAAGCGCTGCTGGAGTTCGATCAGCAGACGCCAGAGCTGCAGCAGCAGATCCGCGGCATGATGAAGGGCTTCGACGATCCGGTAGAATTCTACATTGCACGCCTGACCGAAGGCATCGCAACGCTGGGTGCAGCCTTTGCACCAAAACGCGTCATTGTGCGCCTCTCAGACTTCAAATCGAACGAGTACGCCAATTTGGTCGGTGGTGAGCGTTACGAGCCGGAAGAGGAGAACCCGATGCTGGGCTTCCGTGGAGCAGGCCGCTATGTTGCGGACAGCTTCCGCGACTGTTTCGCGCTGGAGTGTGAAGCCGTAAAACGCGTGCGTAATGAGATGGGGCTGACCAACGTTGAGATCATGATCCCCTTTGTGCGCACCGTGACACAGGCGGAAGCGGTGGTCGAGGAGCTGGCGCGTCAGGGCCTGAAGCGCGGTGAAAACGGCCTGAAGGTGATTATGATGTGCGAAATCCCGTCTAATGCTTTGCTGGCGGAACAGTTCCTTGAGCACTTCGACGGCTTCTCGATTGGCTCAAACGATATGACGCAGCTGGCGCTGGGGCTGGATCGTGATTCAGGCGTGGTATCAGCACTGTTTGATGAGCGCAATGAGGCGGTGAAGGCGCTACTGTCGATGGCGATCCAGGCGGCGAAAAAGCAGGGCAAATATGTTGGCATTTGTGGCCAGGGGCCGTCTGACCATCAGGATTTCGCGGCCTGGCTGATGGAAGAGGGCATCGACAGCCTCTCACTTAACCCCGACACCGTGGTTGAGACCTGGCTGTCACTTTCAGAGTTAAGCAAAAGCGCATGATTAACTAAGGCGTATTCTTAACAAAAGGCCAGCTCTGCTGGCCTTTTTACTTTCCTGCAGCCAAAAAAAAGCCCATCACAGGGGATGGGCAAAGACTACACACAGCAATTCTTCACTTTACTCAGGGGAAAAAGGTTGTTTAAAAATCAGTAGGTTGATTTCAAACTTAGGAATCATGTTATTCACCACGCGGTCCTGAGTCTTTAAGAATCCTCTTATTAGTTTAAAGCCAGTAAACTTTTGTCACGTCTACAGGGGGAAAAGTCAGGGGAAACAGTGCGAAAAATAAACTATTCGCGGCAGATACGCGGCCTCAGGGCTGAAATATGCGTTTTTTCTTAAAAACTGCTAATGGAAAAAATATTAACGTGACGGAAATGAATAAGGGCGGTTAACCGCCCTTAAGTGTTATTTTATGAGGGAAGATGCTCTTCATCGTGATCGGAAAGGATATCAACCACGCTTGCCGGATCGTCCGCAGGCGCAGGTGCCTCATGCATCCAGACGGAGACCAGCCGGTAAGAGACCGCCAACACCACCGGACCGATAAACAGGCCGATCAAACCAAACGCCACCAGCCCGCCAATAACGCCGGAGAGGATCAGGATCATCGGCAGATCGGCACCCATACGGATCAGCATTGGGCGCAAGACGTTGTCCAGCGTGCCCACCACGCAGCTCCAGATCAGCAGCACCGTGCCCCAGGTGGTATCGCCGCTCCAGTAAAGCCAGACGATGGCCGGAACCAGTACGATGAGCGGCCCAATCTGCACCAGACAGCAGAGGATCATCAGTACGGTGAGCAGCGTGGCGTAAGGGATGCCAGAAAGCGCCAGTCCAATGCCGCCCAGCACACCTTGTACCAGCGCGGTAACAACAACACCGAGCGCCACGGCGCGGATCGCCTGACCTGCCAGCAGCACCGTGGCGTCGCCGCGACGGCCCGCCATGCGGAAGGCGAAGTGGCGAATCCCTTGCGCTGCCTGCTCGCCGCGCCAGAACAGCAGCGCACTGAACAGCAGCATCACGCCGAGGTGAATCATCAGCCGACCAAAATGGCCTGCCTGCGCCACGAAGAAGCCGGTGGTGCGGCCTACGTAAGGCTGTAGCTTTGCCATAATGGCGGAGCCACCGCCCGCCACCAGCTTGTGGTAGCTGGAGAAGAGTTTGTCGCCAATGGCCGGAATATCATTCAGCCACAGCAGCTTTGGCATCTCCATGTGACCCTGGGTGGCCCAGGCAATCACCGGGGCGCTGTTGTCGATCAAACTATTGACCAGTAGCGCGATAGGAATAATAAACAGCAACAGCAGCAGCAGTGTCATCACGATAACGGCCAGCGAGCGCCGGTTCCAGAGGAGCCGCTGGACGCGCAACATCAGCGGCCATGTGGCGATGACCACCATGCTGGCCCAGGCAAAACCCAGAATAAAAGGCTGAACTATCCAGATGCAGGCGACAATCATCAGCAGGATAAACATCAGCGTAAACAGCATCTGCGGGAAATCCGTCGAGCGGTGCAGGTTTTTCATAAGGAACAACGACCTCGAATAATCCTTCATTAAGGGGCAATCAGGCCCAGCATAATGATGAGCTATTTTGCTGGCTTTAAACAGAGCACAAAGAAGCGGTTTTTACCTTTCCTGAAAAAACAGCGGGCGGCAAAAAAATGTGTTAAAACGAAGCGTTCAGACAAAAAAGACAACGCAAACATTTCCAACATCCTGGTCTTACACAATGATCCCACAGATTTCCCAGGCACCCGGCCTCGTTCAACGGGTGCTGACATTCCTCGAAGCGCTGAAAGCGCAGGGTTTCACCGGCGACACCGCCACCAGCTACGCCGACCGCCTGTTGATGTCAACGGACAACAGTATTTACCAGCTCTTGCCGGATGCGGTGCTGTTTCCCCGCTCAACCGCCGACGTCGCGCTGATAGCACGCGTGGCGGGCGAAGAGCGCTTTAGCGAGCTGGTATTTACGCCGCGCGGCGGCGGCACGGGCACCAACGGCCAGTCGCTGAACCAGGGCATCGTCGTAGACATGTCACGCCATATGAACCGCATCCTGGAGATTAATCCTGAGCAGGGTTGGGTGCGCGTTGAGGCGGGCGTGGTTAAAGATCAGCTCAATGCCTGGCTCAAGCCCTATGGTTTTTTCTTTTCACCAGAACTGTCGACCAGCAACCGCGCCACGCTGGGGGGTATGATCAATACCGACGCGTCGGGGCAAGGCTCGCTGGTTTACGGTAAAACCTCGGATCATGTGCTGGGGCTGCGTGCGGTGCTGCTCGGCGGCGATATCCTTGATACCCGACCGATGGCCGCGGCGTTGGCGGAGACGCTGGCGCAGACGCCTACGCCAGAAGGGCGCATCTATCAGCAGGTGCTGACGCGATGCCGCGAGCAGCGCGCGCTGATTCTGGAAAAATTCCCGAAGCTGAACCGTTTCCTTACCGGTTACGATCTGCGCCACGTCTTTAGCGACGATATGCAGACCTTCGACCTGACCCGCATTCTGTGCGGCGCGGAAGGCACGCTGGCGTTTATTACCGAGGCGCGGCTCGACATTACGCCGATCCCGAAAGTGCGTTGCCTGGTGAACATCAAATATGACTCTTTCGACTCCGCGCTGCGTAACGCGCCTTTTATGGTGGATGCCAGAGCGCTGTCGGTGGAAACCGTGGATTCTAAAGTCCTCAATTTGGCGCGGGAAGATATCGTCTGGCATTCAGTCCGCGAGCTGATTACCGATGTGCCCGATAAAGAGATGCTGGGCCTCAACATCGTGGAATTCGCAGGCGATGACGGCGCGCTGATTGAACAGCAGGTAAGCTCGCTCTGCGCGCGGCTGGATACGCTGATGGCGCAGCGTGAGGGCGGCGTCATCGGCTATCAGCTGTGCCAGGATCTCGACGGCATCGAGCGCATCTATAACATGCGCAAAAAGGCGGTCGGCCTGCTGGGCAATGCAAAGGGGCGTGCCAAGCCCATTCCTTTTGTCGAGGATACCGCCGTGCCGCCAGAGAACCTTGCGGACTACATTGTGGAGTTTCGCGCACTGCTTGACGGTCACGGCCTGAGCTATGGCATGTTCGGCCACGTCGACGCAGGCGTGCTGCACGTGCGTCCGGCGCTCGATATGTGCGATCCGCAGCAGGAGATGCTGATGAAAACGCTCTCTGATGAGGTTGTGGCGCTGACGGCACGCTACGGCGGATTGTTATGGGGCGAGCATGGTAAAGGATTTCGCGCGCAGTATAGCCCGGCGTTCTTTGGCGAAACGCTGTTCGACGAGCTGCGTCGCATTAAGGCAGCGTTCGATCCCCACAACCGCATGAACCCTGGCAAAATCTGTACGCCCCTCGGCAGCAACGAGCCGATGATGCAGGTCGACGCGGTAAAACGCGGCAGCTATGACCGCCAGATCCCGCTGACGGTGCGCAGCGACTGGCGCGGTGCTATGGAGTGCAACGGCAACGGCCTCTGTTTTAACTTCGATGCGCGCAGCCCGATGTGCCCGTCAATGAAAATCACCCGCAACCGCATCCACTCGCCCAAAGGGCGCGCGACCCTGACGCGGGAGTGGCTGCGTCTGCTGGCGGAGCAGGGCGTCGATCCTGTGCAGCTGGAGCAACAGCTGCCGGAAAAACAGCTGTCGCTGCGCACCTTTATTGGCCGCGTGCGCAACAGCTGGCACGCCAGCAAAGGCGAATATGATTTCTCGCACGAGGTGCATGAGGCGATGTCTGGCTGTCTGGCATGCAAGGCCTGCTCGACCCAGTGCCCGATTAAAATCGACGTGCCAGATTTCCGCGCGCGCTTTTTGCAGCTCTACCATACGCGCTACCTGCGTCCGGTCAGCGATCATCTGGTGGCCGCAGTAGAAAGCTATGCGCCGCTGATGGCGAAAGCGCCCAAAGCCTTCAACTTCTTCCTGAAGCAGCCGTGGATGCGCGAGCTGAGCAAAAACCATATCGGTATGGTCGATCTGCCGCTGCTTTCATCGCCCTCGCTGAAGCAGGAGCTGAGCGGCCATCCGGCGATGAATATGACGCTGGAGAAGCTGGAAGCGCTTAATGCTGACCAGCGCGCCGAATATGTGCTGGTGGTACAGGACCCTTTTACCAGCTTCTATGAGGCGCAGCTGATAACTGACTTTATTCGCCTGATTGAGAAGCTGGGCCTGCGCCCGGTGCTGCTGCCTTTTATGCCCAACGGCAAGGCGCAGCACGTTAAAGGCTTTTTGCAGCGTTTTGCACGTACCGCAGGCAAAACGGCTGACTTCCTCAATCGCGTGGCGAAACTGGAGATGCCGATGGTTGGCGTCGATCCGGCAACGGTGCTCTGCTACCGTGATGAATATAAGCAGGTGCTCGGCGAGAAGCGCGGGGCGTTCCATGTGCAGCTGGTTCACGAGTGGCTGGGCAAGGTGGTGAGCGACCGCGCCGTGCAGCAGGGCAGCGGCGAAAGCTGGTATCTGTTTGCGCACTGTACCGAAGTGACGGCGTTGCCGAATACGCCCAACCAGTGGCAGGCCATCTTCTCACGCTTTGGCGCGAAGCTGGAAAACGTCAACGTGGGCTGTTGCGGGATGGCGGGGACTTACGGGCATGAAAGCAAAAACCTCGATAACTCGCTTGGCATCTATGGGCTGTCGTGGCATCCGCAGCTGCAAAAGCTGCCGCGCCAGCGCTGCCTGGCGACAGGATTCTCCTGCCGCAGCCAGGTCAAAAGGCTGGAAGGTAACGGCATGCGCCATCCGTTACAGGCGCTACTGGAACTGATGTAACAAAATTGTACGCGACGTCATAGCGCGGCTGGATTAGAATATCCAGCCCGCGTGACGCACAAAGTCGCTCTGCAACGTTGTGGCTTTGTCCCACTCTCCAACCAGCGCGAGCTGATGGCAAAGACGCGTGAGAGAGAGTCGCGCCAGCTGATAGGCCTGGATGCGGAACAGGCGATCGCGTTCGCTGTTGCCCATTTCCTGCACCAGACGATGGTGCAGTTTGCCCATCGCGTGCAGATAACTTTGATCGTCTCCGTTGATCTGGCAAATTTCGGCCATATCCAGACAGGTGTCGTTAAACTGGCGCAGCTGATGAATCGTACTGTCTGCCCGGTTAAGTTTTGCCTGAGCCATATAGAAATCAACGGTGATGTCGCGTACCGAAAATTTATAGTCGTCGATTTTGTGTTGTAACCAGGCGGAGACGGAAAGCGTCATGGAGCCACTCCATGTGGTTAATGATAATAATTATCATATTCAACTGGGGGCGGATTGCAATTGCGCTGCGCAAAAAATTTTCATGATTTACTTAGCCTGTTAATAAAATCGGCAAGAACAATCCTGTTGCAACGCATAAAGGCGTAACCTATCAATAAGAATTTATTAATAACTGGCTGAAAAAAATTTTACGTATTTTTAACAGGTTAGCCTTGCGGCCCACGCGCGTTCTGACTTGCCGCAAAGGCCTGTGAAGCAGCTATGCTTAATTAAGCAGCAACGAAAATAGCACTAGATGATTATCCCTGCAAAACAAGAGGTTGAAGTGATCGCCCAGATCCTTACCATAGGGGGATAGCCTGAAAAGGTCCGGACTTACGAGGTATCAACATGGCATCTGTAAATGCAGCAACTTTCTCGCCTGATGATTTCATCTGGAAAGGGGTCACGCTGACTGATTCCGCCGCAAAGCAAATTCTCAACCTGGTCGCGCAAGATCCTGAAGTTAAAGGCTTGCATCTGGGTGTGAAACAATCCGGCTGCGCCGGTTTCGGTTACGTCATGGATCTGGTGAAAGAGCCTGCCGATGACGATCTGCAGTTCACGCATAACGGCGCATCACTCTATGTGCCGCTTCAGGCAATGCCGTTTATTGACGGTACCGAAGTGGATTATGTCCGCGAAGGCCTGAACCAGATTTTTAAATTCAATAACCCTAAAGCTCAGCACGCCTGCGGGTGCGGTGAAAGCTTTGGCGTCGAGTAAGTGAAATATGTCACGACACAGCGAAACATCTGACGATGTACAAATGTGGGAAGGCAAGCTCAATTACAAAGAGGGCTTCTTTACCCAGTTGCAAACCGATGAAATGGCACACGGCATCAATGAAGATGTGGTGCGCGCGATCTCGGCTAAACGTAACGAGCCAGAGTGGATGCTGGAGTTCCGTCTTAAAGCCTTTCGCGCCTGGCTGGAAATGGAAGAGCCGCACTGGCTGAAAGCGCATTACGACAAACTGGATTACCAGGATTACAGCTACTACTCGGCACCGTCATGCGGCAACTGCGATGACAGCTGCGCCTCAGAGCCGGGTGCGCTGCAGTCTTCGGGTATTGAAGAGACCAACAACTACCTGACGCAGGAAGTTGAAAAAGCGTTTGATCAGCTTGGCGTACCGGTGCGTGAAGGGCGTGAAGTGGCGGTCGACGCCATTTTCGATTCCGTTTCCGTTGCGACAACCTACCGCGGCAAGCTGGCGGAGCAGGGCATTATTTTCTGCTCGTTCGGCGAAGCGATTCAGGAACACCCTGAGCTGGTGCAGCAGTACCTCGGCACCGTGGTGCCGGCCAACGACAACTTCTTTGCGGCGCTGAACTCAGCGGTCGCTTCGGACGGCACCTTTGTCTACATCCCGAAAGGGGTGCGCTGCCCGATGGAGCTGTCGACCTATTTCCGCATCAACGCGGCGAAAACTGGCCAGTTTGAACGCACCATCCTGATTGCGGATGAAGACAGCTACGTCAGCTACATCGAAGGCTGTTCTGCGCCGGTACGTGACAGTTACCAGCTGCACGCCGCGGTTGTGGAAGTGATCATCCACAAAAATGCGGAAGTGAAATACTCAACCGTGCAGAACTGGTTCCCGGGCGGTGAAGGCGAAGGCGGGATTTTGAACTTCGTTACCAAGCGCGCGCTGTGTGAAGGCGAGAACAGCAAAATGTCCTGGACGCAGTCCGAGACGGGTTCTGCCATCACCTGGAAATACCCGAGCTGCATTCTGCGCGGCGACAACTCTATCGGCGAGTTCTACTCTGTCGCGCTCACCAGCGGCCGTCAGCAGGCGGATACCGGCACCAAGATGATCCATATTGGTAAAAATACCAAATCGACCATCATCTCCAAGGGTATCTCGGCCGGTAAGAGCCAGAACACCTATCGCGGTTTGGTGAAAATCATGCCGACCGCGACCAATGCCCGTAACTTTACGCAGTGTGACTCGATGCTGATTGGCCCGGATTGCGGCGCGCACACCTTCCCGTATGTGGAAACGCGCAACAACACCGCCCAGCTGGAGCATGAGGCGACCACCTCGCGCATCGGCGAAGATCAGCTGTTCTACTGCCTCCAGCGCGGGATCAGCGAAGAAGATGCGATCTCCATGATCGTTAACGGCTTCTGTAAAGATGTTTTCTCTGAGCTGCCGCTGGAATTCGCCGTGGAAGCACAAAAACTGTTAGCTATCAGCCTTGAGCACAGTGTGGGCTGATGCCGTCACACGCGTTGCCGGAAGCAATGTGAAGGAATAAGTATGTTAAGCATTAAAGATTTACAGGTTAGCGTTGAAGACAAAGAGA
>Ga0209371_1001187_pt1 | contig 18893 bp, 9 predicted proteins | sample AgamicAtAmrz_FD_187165 | JGI IMG/M metagenome (GOLD analysis project Ga0209371, IMG submission 187165) | Agave microbial communities from Guanajuato, Mexico - At.Am.rz (SPAdes) (version 2) | ecosystem: Host-associated > Plants > Roots > Rhizosphere | place: Guanajato, Mexico | collected 2012-06-07
GCATGTCGCCGGCCAGCGCGCACCCTCACTGCAAGGGCGCTACAGCAGTGACCAGGCTCTGGAACAGGTGCTCCAGGGCAGTGGCCTGGAATATCGCCAGGGCGAGGACGGCGTGGTGATTTCCGCTGCACCTGCCGCCTCCGCTGCGGCAGGTAAAGCCCGCGCTCAGGGGGCCAGCCAGGACGTACGCCTGGAGCAGGTGATCGTCACGGGCACCCGTGCCCAGGAGCGCACGGCCAGCGCGTCGCTGTCGCCGATCGACATCATTTCCGCCGAAAGCCTGGGCGCCACCGGCTCCGAGGAACTGGGCGCAGTGCTGGCGCGGTTGATTCCCTCGATCAGCTTCCCGCGGCCGAGCCTGGTCGATGGTGCCGAGCTGGCGCGGCCGGCGCAGTTGCGCGGCCTGTCGCCCGACCAGGTGCTGGTACTGGTCAACGGCAAGCGCCGGCACAGCGGGGCGTTCGTCAACCTCGGCGGCGCCGCTGGGCGCGGTTCGGCGCCGGTGGACCTCAACGCCATCCCGATCTCGGCGATCGACCATATCGAAGTGCTGCGCGACGGTGCGTCGGCGCGCTACGGGTCCGACGCCATCGCCGGGGTGATCAACGTGATCCTCAAGCACGATGCCAGCGGAGGTTCGGTCAGTACCCGCTTCGGTCAATACAACAAGGGCGATGGCATCCAGCGCCAGGCGTCGGCCAACACCGGTCTTGCGCTGGGCGACAAGGGCTGGCTGAACCTGTCCGCCGAGGGCAGCGACAACGACTACACCAACCGCGCCGGTGATGACCTGCGCCCCGGCAGCCTTGGCTCCACGACCTACGGCCAGCAGGTGTTCCGCCAGGGCGAGCCGGCCAACGACAACCTCAAGTTCTTCCTCAATGGCCAGCTCGACCTCAACGAACAGGCCCAGCTCTATGCCTTTGGCGGCTACCGCAAGACCCACGGCCAGACGGCGGCCTTCTACCGCGCCAGCAACAACTCCGGCAACGTGCAGAGCCTCTACCCGAATGGCTTCCTGCCCTTGATCAACGGCACGCTGGAGGATTCCTCGCTGACCACCGGCCTGCGCGGCGACCTGGGCCAGGACTGGCGCTACGATCTCTCGGCCAGCTACGGTCGCAACGACTACGGCATCAATACCCGCACGCTCAACCGCGCGCTGTTCAACGACACCGGCAGCACCCCGCTGAGTTTCGACAATGGCCGCCTGACCAGCGAGCAGAAACAAGTGACCCTGGACCTGGCCCGCGATGTCGAACTGGGCTGGCTGCCTTATCCGGTGTCGGTGGCGGTGGGGGCCGAGTACCTGCACCAGGGCTACGAGGTCAACGCCGGGGAGCCGGCCTCCTACTACAAGAGCGGCAGCCAGGGCTACGCCGGTTTCCGCGATGCCGATGCCGGGCACTGGAGCCGGCAGAACTTCGCCCAGTACCTGGACCTGGAAACCAAGTTCAGCGACAAGCTCGGTGTCTCCGCCGCCGCCCGTCACGAGGACTACAGTGACTTCGGCTCGAACGTCAGTGGCTCGCTCTCGGCGCGCTACGACTTCACCCCGGCGGTGGCGGTGCGCGGTAGCCTGTCCACGGGCTTTCGCGCACCGTCACTGGCCCAGCAGCACTTCGCGTCGACCTCCTCGCAACTGGTCGACGGGGTGATCCAGGAGGCAGGGATCTTCCCGGTGGATGCGCCGGTTTCCCGCCTGCTCGGGGCAGACGAATTGAAGGCGGAAAAGTCGCGCAACTACAGCCTCGGCCTGGTCCTGCGCCCGGCCGACGACCTGCAGATCACCGCCGACGTCTACCGGATCGATATCCGCGACCGCATCACCCTGTCGTCGAACCTGCGCCTGAACCAGACGGCCATCGACTACCTACGGGCCGGTGGTGTGGGCGATATCAACTACACCAGCGCCCGCTACTTCACCAATGGCGCGGATACCCGCACCACCGGCGTGGACCTGGTGGCCAGCTATCGCTACCAGTTCGACAACGGTGTGCGCTGGAACACCACGGCGGGCTACAACTACAACCACACCAAGGTCACCGACACCAAGGAAGACCCGGCCATCCTCGCCCAGCTGGGGTTGCCGACCACCTCCTTGCTGGAGCGTCGCGAGCGCCTCGGCCTGCTGGGCGATACCACGCCCGAGCACAAGTTGACCCTGGGCAACGACTTCAACCTTGGCAACTGGACACTGCGCAGCAACCTGGTGCGTTATGGCAGCTATACCAGCTACCAGAACGACACCAGCTTCCCGGACCAGACCTTCGCCGCGCAGTGGGTGCTGGACCTGGCGCTGGACTACAGCCATGACAACTGGCTGTTCACCGTGGGCAGCGACAACGTGACCAACCAGGTACCCGAGAAGCTGGATTTCGCCAACAGCTCGGGTGGCAACCTCAAGTACTCGACGTTCTCGCCGTATGGCTACAGCGGGGCCTTCTACTATGCGCGCCTGACCTATGCATGGTGAGGCCTGCCAGCACGAACCGCGTGCAGGAGGGCGCCGGCCCGCGAACAGGACATCGCGCTCTCTACCTCTGGCTCCCGGGCCAGGTCAGGCCACGAAGATCTTGCGTGGGCTGTAGTGCGAGATCCAGCCTGCCAGCGAACCGAGGGTGCTGGCGCCGGCCATGTGCGCCAGGCTCTCCAGCGACGGCTCAAGGTGTGCGGCGAACCAGGCCACCAGGCCGAGGAAGTAGCACAGCAGGTTGTTCATCACCGGCAGGCCGCGCAGGCTGACCACGATCAACGCGACCACGAAGACCACCAGCGGAATGGCCAGCAGCGTGCCGAAGGTCGGGGCGAGCAGGCCGACGCTGGTGGCTGCCAGTGCGCCAAAGATCAGGCCGAGCCAGACGCACCCGAGGTTTTCCAGCGTTGAACGCGTGGTCAGGCCACGGGTGAAGAAGGCGATCCAGCCGATGAACATGGCCCAGACCGGAAGTTGTACAGCCAGTGCGACGGCGCTCGCCAGGGCGGCGGTGACTGCGGCGACCAGCGTGACGGTCAGGAAGCTGCTGCGTGAGGCGTGGCGTTGGGACATCGTCTGATTCCTGTGGGTGGGGTTGACGGAGCAGGATTCTGGTCCGTTTCCCTGGCGGGATAATCAGCGATGCGTCGGTTTATGAATTCCATTCTTGATAACAATAAAAGTGTAATAAATTGTTTGTTGATGATTATGTAAAAAATCATGTCTCGGTAGAAGCAGGGGACTCCATGCGTCCCCCGATCATTCAGACGTCCCTTGCCCGTGCATGAGCAGTTACCTGGTCCAACTGATTCGAGGCCTCCGGCAAGCCCGTCACCTTGATCGATCGCGCGCCGACGGCAAACTTGGCGCCGACCTTGGCGAAGCGCTCGAGCAACTGGAAGTTGATCGCCTGCTGGATATCCATGTACAGGTTGTAGCCGGGGTCGAGGACGATGTAGACGGCCTCGAACTCCAGCGCCTCCTTGCCGAAGCCACGCAGGTGGGCGCGGTCGAAGCGCACCTGGCCCTGGGCCTTGATCGACTCTTCGACGATCGCCGGGGCCTTTTTCACCGCCTCTGTGGGCGTGTCGTACGACAGGCCGAACTCGAAGACGATGCGTCGCTCCTGCAGGCGCTTGTAGTTCTGGATGGTGCTGCTGATCATGCCGGCGTTGGCCATGACGATCTGCTCGCCACCGAGGCTACGGATGCGTGTGGTCTTCAGGCCGATGTTCTCCACGGTGCCGGCGAGCGAGCCGATGACGATGAAGTCGCCGACCTCGAACGGTTTGTCGACGGCAATCGACAGCGAGGCGAACAGGTCGCCCAGCACATTCTGCACCGCCAGGGCCACGGCGATGCCGCCGACGCCAAGGCTGGCGACGAAGGCGGTGATGTTCACGCCCAGGTTCGACAGCATCGCCAGCAGCACCACCGACCACAGCAACACCCGAGCGCCCCAGCCCGACAGGGTCGCCAGCGCGCTGCCACGGTAGGTGTTGCCGGTGTCGTGGCGGGCGAAGTAGCGGGTCAGGCCAATGGCGATGGCGCGGTTGGCCCACAGGCCGATCTGCAAGGCTGCGACCACGAACCACAGGCTGCCGACCCGGTCCAGCCAGCGTTCCGGCAGGTCCAGCACGCCAAGGCCGACCAGCAGCGAGGCGAGCATCAGCAGGAAGTTGCTGGTGCCTTCGAGTACCTGGGTGATGAGCTTGCTGAGCTGCCCGTCATGGCTGGACCACTGGCGAGCGCGGCGCTTGAGGAAACTCAGCGCCCAGCGCGTCACCAGGAAGGTGATCACGGTCACCGTCAGGGCCAGCAGCAGGTTGAGGATGGAGATGCCGAATACCGTGGTGGTGGTCAGCAACTGCAGAAATCGTTCGTCCATCGGGTCCCCCTCCGAGGTGGTGTTGATTGCAGGGTGTGCCGTGGGGCACAAACTGTTTAGAAGGGGGAGGTAGGTGAGGGTTTAATCGGATTTTGCCGGTGGCTCTTGCCGCCGTTTCGCGGGTGGATCAGAGCAGAGCACCTTGGCGAGCGCATGAGAAATAATTAGAATCACTCGCATTCGTATCTCATCCTTCCCCAGTGTGCCTCCGAATGTCCGACCCCGCCGCGGCACCCGAACCCAACTTCAACACCCTCTATCGCGACCATCGCAGCTGGCTGCAAGGCTGGTTGCACCGGCGCCTGGGCGATGCCTGGACGGCGGCGGACCTGACCCACGACACCTTCCTGCGGGTGCTCGCGGCGCAGCAGGCCAAGGCCGTGCCGAGCCTGCGCGAGCCACGGGCCTACCTGCTGACGGTCGGGCGTCGGTTGCTGGTCAATCACTACAAGCGGCGCAGCCTCGAGCAGGCCTACCTGGACGCCCTCGCCAACCTGCCCGAGGCGCTTGCACCGTCACCGGAGCAGCGCTGGTTGCTGCTGGAAACCTTGCAGGCCCTGGATGACCTGCTCGATGGCCTGCCTGCCGTGGTACGCCGGGCCTTTCTCTGGTCGCAGCTCGAAGGGCTGGACTACGCCAGCATCGCCGCGCGACTGGAGGTGTCCGAGCGTACGGTGAAACGCTATATGGTCAAGGCATACCAACACTGCCTGCTGGTGGACCTGTGAGCGCCCCGGCGGAGGTCGGCGCACGCCAGTTGGCCCGTGAGGCAGCGCAGTGGCTGGCCTTGCAGGATGCCGGCCAGCTCGACACGGAGCAGGCTGCTGCGCTGCAATGCTGGCGAGCCCGCAGTGCCGCCCATGAAGCCTTGTGGCAGAAGGCCGAGGGGCTGCGCCAGCGCTTCGCCCAGGTACCGGCGCCATTGGCGGTGGCTTGCCTGGACCGCCCCGATCCAGATCGCCGCCGCGTGCTGGGGCAGATGCTGGGTGTTGGCGCGCTGCTGCCGCTGGCCTGGCTGGGTTATCGGCAGTTGCCGTTGGACGGCTGGCGTGCCGACCTGCGTACCGCCACGGGCGAGCGCCGCGGCTTGACCTTGCCGGATGGCAGCCGGTTGCAGCTCAACACCGCCACGGCGGTCAATCTGGACTTCGCCGAAGGCCGCCACTGGTTGCAGTTGGTGCAGGGCGAGATTGCCGTCGACACCGTTGGCCCGCTGCAGGTGCAGACCCGCGACGGCCTGGTGCGCGTGCAGGGGGCTGGGGTGTGCGTGCGTGAGCGTGCGCAGGGCTGTGTGGTGTCGGTCACCCGTGGCCAGGTCAGCCTGCAACCGCTGGCTGGGCCGGCGGTCCGCCTGGAGGCCGGTCAGCGGGCGACGCTGAGCGCCTCCGGGGTGACCGCCAGCCAGCCGTTCGATGCCCAACTGCCCGGTTGGCAGCAGGGGTTGTTGATCGTCGACGACCAGCCCCTGGGCGATCTGCTGCGTGAACTGGATCGCTACCGCGCCGGGGTTTTGCGCTGGGATCCGGCGCTGGAGCAATTGGCGGTGACCGGTACTTTCCAGCTCGACGACACCGACCGCATTCTGGCCCTGCTGGCGGCGAGCCTGCCGCTTCAGGTGCATTACCGCACCCGCTATTGGGTGTCGCTGACCCCGCGCAAGAAAATTGCCTGACCGCTGTCCCTTTTCTGGCGCCCGCTTGTCATCAAGGGTATCCACCCCTGATCTGAGAGCGTTCCGGATGTCCCGCACCCCTTTGCTTCGCCCGTTATCCCTGCACCTGATGCGCGCTGGCCTGCTGCTTGCGCTGGGGCTGCCCGCGTCTGGCTGGGCCGATGAAGCGCGGCGCAGCTACCAGGTGCCGGGCGGCAGCCTGGGTGCGGTGCTGACACGCTTTGCTGGCCAGGCTGGGGTCAGCTTGTCGGTGGACCCGGCGCTGGTCGCCGGGCGCAGCAGCTTGGGGCTTGCAGGCGAATATGGGGTCGAGGAGGGCTTCGCCGCCTTGCTGCAGGGCTCGGGCCTGAGACTGGTCTCGGCAGGGCCCGGTAGCTTCACCCTGGTGCGCCAGGCCGAGCCGGTCGAGGGCGCGCATGTGCTGCCCGACATCAATGTGCATGGCCAGGGCGCCGCGCCGGCAGCAGACGCCTATGCCGGCGGCCAGGTGTCACGACGGGGCAGCCTCGGCATGTTGGGCGAGCGTGACTACATGGAGACGCCCCTGAGCATGACCTCCTACACCCGCGAGATATTGCAGAACCAGCAGGCCCGTACCCTTGCCGATGTCGTCGCCAACGATTCCTCGGTGCGTAGCACCAACCCCGCAGGCGGGCGCTTCGAACAGTTCTCCGTGCGCGGCTTCAGCCTCTACAACAGCGATGTCGCCTACGGTGGGTTGTATGGCGTGCTGCCGACCTACTCGATCGACATGGAGATGGTCGAGCGGGTCGATATCCTCAAGGGGCCGGGGGCGCTGCTCGGCGGACTGGCGCCCAACGGCAGCATTGGCGGCGGGGTGAACATCGAGCCCAAGCGCGCTGGCGAGACGCCGCTGACCGAGTTCACCGCGCTGTACGCCTCGGCGGGACAAGGGGGCGGTCATCTGGACATCGGTCGACGCTTCGGTGACGATCAACGCTTTGGCGTGCGCCTGAATGCGGTGCGCCAGGCCGGCGACACCGAATGGGATCACCAGCATATGGACCGCGAGGCGACCGTGCTGGGCCTGGATATGAAAGGCGAGCGCACTCGCCTGTCGCTGGATATCGGCCATCAGGCGCGTGACGTGGATGCGCCAATGGAGCGTGTGGGCCTTGCCGCAGGGCTCAAGGTGCCGGATGCCAAGGATGTTCACCACAATTTCGCCCAGCCCTGGAGCTACTCGCGGGCCAAGGATACCTTCGGCGCTGTGCGCGGCGAGTATGACCTGAGCGACAACTGGATGCTGCTGGGCGCCCTGGGGGCGCGCAAGGGCGACTACGACTTCATGCGCCATGCCGTGCAGGTGGTCAACGAAGCCGGTCGCTTCACCGTCAGCCCGCGCGCCTTCCAACGCGAGGAGGACGTAGTTACCGGCACCGTCGGCGTGCGCGGCTGGTTCAACACCGGCGCGGTCGGCCATACCCTCAACATCAGCCTCAATCGCTTCGACCTGACCTTCGACAACAGCGGTGCGCGCTACGCAAACGGCGTCAGCAATCTGTTCGACCCGGTGACCTTGCCCGCACCGGGCGCGCCGTTGGCCGACGACAACCCGACCCACACCAACACCGTGCTGTCGAGCCTGGCCCTGGCCGATACCCTGAGTTTCGCTGACGACACCGTGCTGCTCACCCTCGGCGCGCGCCTTCAGCGTGTCGAGGTCGACAGCTCCGAGCCCGGCGAGCCCGACCAGCGCTACGACGAGCGCGCCACCTCGCCGGCCATGGGCCTGGTGTGGCGCACCACCGAGCAGCTGTCGCTGTACTTCAACTACATGGAGGGCCTGACCCAGGGCCAGGTGGCGCCGGAAACGGCGAACAACGCCGGCAAGGTCTTCGCGCCATACCGCAGCAAGCAACTGGAGGTCGGCGCCAAGTACGACATGGGGCGTTTCAGCACCACGGTCAGCCTGTTCCGCATCGAGAAACCGTCGTACTTCACCGATGCCCAGAACAACCTCAGCGCCGACGGCGAGCAGCGCAACCAGGGGCTGGAAATCAGCCTGTTCGGCGAACCGCTGGACGGGGTGCGGGTGTTGGGTGGGGCGATGTTCCTCGATGCCGAGCAGACCCGCACGGCCAATGGCCGCAACGATGGCAACCGGGCCATCGGCGCGCCGGTGGTCAATGCCAACCTTGGCGTTGAGTGGGACCTGCCGGCCATCGACGGGCTGACCCTCAGCGCGCGTGTCATCCATACCGGCAACCAGTACCTGGATGCCGCCAACCGGCAGAAGGTCGACGCCTGGCAGCGTTATGACCTGGGCGCGCGCTACGCGCTCAAGCTCGGTGACAAGGACGTCACCCTGCGGGCCAGCGTCGAGAACGTGCTGGACAAGACCTACTGGGCCTCGGCCAACGTCCCCGACGGCACCGCCACCGGCCTGACCCTGTCGACCCCGCGCACGTGGTTGCTGTCGGCGACGGTCGGGTTCTGAGGGGCCGTTGCCCTGGGGGCGGGCAACAAGCGAGCAAAAATATACTCAGCCCCCAGGCAAATCCTAGGCTGCACTGGCCGCACGCACGCTAGCCACTAAGGTAAGGTGAGAGGAAAATTCCGCGCGCCGCCCACGGCGCCCCAGAGGTGCCCATGGCTTCCTACACCTTGCGACAACTCAAGTACTTCGTCACCACCGTGGAGGCTGGCAGTGTTGCCGAGGCTTCGCGCCAGCTGTACATCGCCCAGCCGTCGATCTCCACCGCGATCAAGAGCCTGGAAGAGAGCTTCGGTGTGCAGTTGTTCATTCGTCACCACGCCCAGGGCGTGTCGCTGACCCCCAGCGGCAAGCGCTTCTACGCCAAGACCAAGGCGCTGCTGCAGATGTCTCATGAGTTCGAGCAGAACGCCCTGGCCGACAACGATACGGTGGCCGGGCAGATCGACATCGGCTGCTTCGAGACCGTCGCGCCGCTTTATCTGCCACGGTTGATCGCAGGGTTTCGCGAGCGCTACCCCGGCGTCGACATCCGCCTGCGTGACGGTGAGCAGCAGGAGCTGATCCAGGGGCTGACCGCTGGCACCTTCGACCTGGCGTTTCTCTACGACCACGACCTGGACGGCACCATCGAGGCCGAGCCGCTGATGCCGCCGCAGAAGCCCTATGTGCTGCTGCCCGAGAAGCACCGCTTCGCCAGCCAGGCCCAGGTTTCGCTGCGCGACCTGTGCCCGGAGCCGATGATCCTGCTCGACGTTGCGCCGAGCCGTACCTACTTCGTCAGCCTGTTCAACGAGATGGGGCTGACGCCGAACATCGTCTTCAGTTCGCCATCGATCGAGATGGTGCGCGGCATGGTAGGGCAGGGGTTCGGTTTTTCGCTGCTGGTGACCCGGCCGCATTCACCCTTCACCTACGATGGCAAGCGCCTGGTGACACTGGATATCGCCGAGCCGGTGGCGCTGTCGGGGCTGGCGGCGGCGCACCTCAAGCGTGTGCAATTGACCAAGCCTGCGCAGTTGTTCGTCGAGTTCTGTCGCGAAGAGTTGGCGAAGCTCTGAACGTGTAATAGAGAGCTGCAAGCGTGAACAGCAGCGCACTGCTTACATAGGCTTACCACAACAGCGATAGCGGTCGTGCCTATGCAAGCCGCGCGAGTTGACCAGATCTGTGAGTCGTCACCGTTCGGATGCAGCTGTGCGACCTCATTTGATTTTTTAACGTGGTCACTTCGGTTTGACGATTTTTACATTGGTGGCGTAGTGCTTATCACCCTTTTGAAGCACTTCGAAAGACACTTCGTCGCCGTTCTTCAAGCTCAACGATCCCACAGCCTCGGTTGGCAGAATAACGTCGTCATCATCAATCTCGTGATCAAGAAAACCTGTTTTCAACTTTTCGTTATACAATTTGACCTTTGCAACTTTCACTTCGCTCATGGTTCAGCTCCTGATTGAAAATATGCCACGGTGGCAGAACCACACTAGCGAGTTTCTCAGCACGCGAACACTGGCATATTTATCAGGTGCCGATTGTCGCAGAAAGTGCAATAACCGGCCCATGTTGCAGCGTCATGCCAACAAGTGCCCGCCGCCTCCGTGATTCCAGCGGTTTTGGTCGTTAAGCGGAACGGAGTAACGTCCCCACGGCGTGATGGGCCCCGAGGCATCATCGAGGGTCATGGCGATCAAGGCGTCGATCGAACCGCGCGTCAAGTTCACCTCGATCGATTTGCCCAGTATCCAGGCCCCGGCGCTCAGTTTGCGTGAGCCAGTTGCGAAATTATTGAGCCGATGGGCCTGTCGCAGCATTTTCCCATACAAGCCCATACGGGCGTAGCGTGGGTTGTTCAGGCTCATGTGGGGCGCCTCAGCCAGGTAATCGATAATCTTCTGGCCGGCAGCTTTGACCGTGGCCAACGCGCCCGGACGCGCACTGTTCGCTGGCGCCAGACTACCCAGTTGTTGCCTGGCGTACTCCATAGGCCTCACCGCGCTGTGTGACAGCCTCGTACCGGGTTTGAGACGTAAGAGCCTCTTGCCGAACTGGCGAGCGGAGCGCATCGCACCTTTGATCAGGCTCGGTACCTTCTTGATCAAACCCAAAGCACTTTCGTACAGCGACAGCACCCCGAACGCCAGCGACGCATAGCCCAGCTTTCTGGAGAGCTCGGGGTTGACGTCTTCGGTCAGCACCGACGCGACCTCGAAGCCGAACGAGAGCACTGCACAGATGGTCATCGCGATGAAAAATACCGAAGTGGCCCCTCCGGTCATCACCGAGGCTGCGATACCGACGACCGTCAGCGCGGCCGACAGCGCAAGGCCTCGCCAGCGTCCGCCGACCGGCATGGGTTTGATCTCGCGCAGCACCTGCGCATAGTTGGCCAGTTCCTGATCCTGTCCCCAGCGGCTGAGCATGATCGCGCCACTGGGGTCGTGCAGGTTGACCGGGTCCGGGCAGTGGGCGTAGTCGTTGATGCCGCCTTCACCGAATGGGCTCAGCCAGTCAGGCTGGGCATATCGGCGCAGGGTCGGGTCGTAGCAGCGGTAGCCGTTGCCTGCGTGATAGTGACCGGTCACCGGATCGCGGCGCATGCCGTTGTAGCCACTGACCAGATCCTTGAGCACCGCACCTTCGCCAAAGGGCAGCAGGGGCGCCAGTTGCAGATCGGTATCGCACACTTGGCCGACGATGCCAGCCTGGGGATCATCGATCAGCCAGCGCACTTGGTCGCCGTCGTATTGCGCAAGACCTGGAGAAATGTGGAGGCTGCCCATAGCTTTGCCAGTCTTGTCGAAGCACACCTGGCCGATCAACTCGTCGCCGTCATAGCGCATCTCCTGGGTGGTTTGTTGCTGCTCATCGTATTGCGCCGCGAGGCGTTGCAGGCCGTCGTATTCATAGCGCGTGAGCAGGGTGCCTTCGTCATTTTTGATGCTGCCTAGCTGACCGGCGCCAGTGTAGGTCAGCGCCCGGTTCTGGACGTCCATCTGCAACTGGCCGTTGCTGTTCCACGTCAGTGATGTCTTTTGCGTGCCGTTGCTCACCGAGGTCAGGCGCGTGGGGTCCGACGGCGTCTCGTAATTGAAGGTCTGCGTTACCGCTTCGCCCTGGAACGGCGTGCTGATGCATCGGGTCAGATTGTCCAGGCTGTCCCAACTGAAGGTTTGCGCCTTGATTGGGGTACCGTTGCGATCCTGCGGGCAGAGCGCCGCTGTTGCGGCGTCGCAGGCGTAACTTTCGAGGCGGTCGAGCAAGTCATAGGTAAAGCGCTCCGTACGCAGCAGCTTCCCGAGCTGGTAGCTGGCTTTGCTGGCCAGGCGGCCGTCGCCGCGCCAGTTCATGTGCTGGCTGAAGCAGGGTGCGCCATTGCGCAGGAAGGTCCGCACGACTTCCCGGTCGAAACCATCGTGTTCACTGTTGACCTGCCATTGACCGGCGCCGGTCAGGGCATGAGCTTGTCGCGATTGCAGGCGGCCAAGCTCGTCATGGCGGTAGAGCACGTCCTCGTGCGCCTGACAACTGCGCAACAGCCTTCCTTCTCCGTCGAGGAACGTTCGCCGCATGCAGCCGTCGGCGCGCAGCGCAGCCACTTGCTGCCCCCGCAGACTCTGCCACTCGGCGGTCTTGATAGTACCGCGTGGAGTTTTTTCCGTGATTTGCCTGCGCCCCGGTACTCGTGCGGTTGCAATGGTGTGTAGCCAGGCGGTACTGGCTTGTGAGTCTGGCGCAGCATTGAGTACCGTAGAACCGTCAGCGTGGGTTTGGCTGTACAGCGCCTTGCCGTCGACCTCCAAGCGCGCGCCTTTATCATCGATCACGCGCTGCAGTTTGGTCTTGTCGGGGAGGGTGATGGCCTGTTCATCGAACCGATATTCTCGGCTGCCAATCTTGCGTGTGGTGAGGGTTCCCACAGGGCTGATCGTCTGCGTAGCGACAACTTTACCGTCCACGGACAGTGAGTGAACGCGGTTACTGAAACCTTGATAAACGCGCTCGATGGTCGTGGCGTCGGGCCGAATGACTTTGGTGACCCGGCCGAGAACGTCGCGTTCGAGCGTGTAGGCCTGGGTCTGGTTGCCAAGGGCACGCGTATGGCTGATGACGCGGCCGTCGGTGTCGTAGTGTTCATCGACTTGCAGTTGCTGCTGGTCGGCGCCGTCTGCCCATTGCACGGAATGTTGGAAAGTACCATTGGTTTTTGCGGTGCTGGTAGTGGTGCGTTTTGAAAGAGCCCGGGCGCCAATAGAGAGTTGTTCTGTGAGCCGCACGGGTGGTTCGTTGGTGGTCGAAAGGCTGACGGACGGCTCGCCTGTGAACTTGAGGTAACTTTCCAATGCTCGTCTATTAAAGGGTCTTCCATATTTTGTGAACAGCTCAAATAGATCAAGCGGGTCAGAGGTCCCTACAAGGTTGGAGAGATCATCTACAGTCGGGAATTTCAGAGAGTGGCTAAATGGGTTTTCATATATGTCTCCCATGGGGCGTACGAATCGGGTAATGGCATCTTTCACCCCCTCATTCCCTTCCAGCCCAATAATGCTCTGGATCTGTTTCATCAATTGGAAGTGGTCAGACACTGTCACGCCATGCTTAGGCAAAATACTGCAGATATTCAAGTACACCAAACCCAAGGTATTGACATGACCCGTCACATCGCCCCAATCCGACTCGATCTGTTCAAGTGGAGAATCGGTATTTGTTTCTGCCAGCATGTCAAGTACTTGATCTACAAAGTGTTCAGGTAACTCTTCTTCGCCTGGGGCAGGATCCACATAATCATCGGGATACCTCAAGGCGGTGAGTGTGTCCGGTTCAGCAGCATCTGTGTGAGCGGTTAAGCTACTCGAACTTTGTGCCAGCAAAGGTTGAGCACCCCTCGATACCGGCATGGACTTGCATTTGCGTACCGCCTGTCCGCCTGGCAGGTAATCCCATGCCCAGCTTGCTGAGGGGGAAGAGACATCCAGTCCCGAGAAAAAGAATTCTTCCATAGGGACATACACTTCAGTCGCGGCTCTGCGCCATGCCGTACGCCAGGATCGCTGCAAGCCATCGAGGTGAGAGTAAGTCTGACTCCCATCCTTGTGCGTGCGTTCTACCTGTCTTCCATCGGCGGAGAACACTGAAGTGGTTTGCGTGTCCATTACCCGCCCCGCGGTCTTGATGTCAGTTGCCGATGGAAGCGGGTAGCGTGTTTCCTTCGTTACCCGTCCTGAGGCATCGCGCTCCCAATGCGTTTCTAAGCCATTCTCGATTTTTTCCAGCGTGCGCCGACTATGGCGTGAACGAACTTCTTTACTCACTTGAGCCGTACCTGCTGCGGTAGTCGCGCTGACGATCACCTGAATACCGGGCAGTGTGGGGTTATCGATGAAGGTCTGAACATTGGTCAGCTCAAGGCGCTGATCGTGAGCGTGCGTGGTCTGTTTGCTGGTGATCGACCACTCCCACACCTTGCTCTGCTCGCTGGGCGTTTTCTTGCTGGCCGGTGCCGATGCCAGTGTGCTGATCTGATGCCACAGGGCGTTTTTTCCAATCAGCTTCCATTCAGTGCTTTCGTCGAGCGTGTCGGCGAACAGCGTGCCACGTAAGCCCTCTATAACGACCACTTCGGCCAGCTCGAGGTAATCGCGACCAGCACGGGTGGCCTTCCGATAGCCGTACAGCTTGAGTCCCTGGGGATTCCCATGGCCGTCACATTGATACTCGGCCATCAGAGGAGCACTCGCGTATGCCGGCACGAACGGGCATTCCAGCTTCGGCACTGTGCTTAGCGCTTGCACGCCGCTCAGCGCGATTTGATTTTGCGTTTGGGCCCCGTAGTAGCTGTAGTGGATGGAATGCGAGCCTTTGACCTGCAGGCGCAGGGGATTGCCTTGAGCATTGGTCACGACCGTGGTGGCGTCTACTGTCTTGCCCAGACGTGCGCGCTGGGTTTGCGGCGACAGGCTCAGCAGATGGTCGATTGCGCGAGCCAGTTGCTTGCGATAACGGGTCGAATAGCGCCACAGCAAGTGCAATACCGCTGTCTTGCGCTCGGTCGGCGAAGCGTTGGCGGAAATCTCGATCCGATTCCACGTCAGCTTGATGACGATATTCTCGATGATTTCAACCAGCTCATCTCCCCACCCTGTGTAGCGAAAGGTGGTCCTGGTGTGCGCATCGCCCAGTGAAAACTCGAGCCAATGCATCTGTGCGGAGCCTGAACCTTGTAGTAGCGGTGTGCGGTTTCCTTCTGCATCCAATCCGAAGGCGTGCAGGTCATGCACGATTTCCGCGTGGGAGCCGCTTTGTACGGCGACAATGAACATCTGGTCATCCGGATGCTGGTAGCTACCGATATAGGTGTAGCGGTCTATATGGTTCTGCTGACCTGCACCCGGCAGCAGCGCATGCAAGGCCACCCGCGGCAAGGCAGGCGAGTTCTTCAGTAAGGCATCCTGCTTGACGTACTGCACGCACTCCACCGAACCGTCCTGCTCCTGCAGGCGGCACAGCACCCTGTCCAGGGTCGGGTCATCGTCGTAGCCGCATTCCACCTGTTGCAACACCGCCCCCTTTTGCACACGCTTGAGTGTACGCAGCAGGTAATGCTCAAGCGTGAGTTCGATCTCGAATGCTTCCGGGCTGCCGGACCACAGCTGCATCTTCACCTGACTGTCCGTCTTGGCCTCGGGATTGATGTACTGCGCGCTGAACAGTTCGGACTCGCCGCTCTTGATGCTCATCAGCAGAAATTGGCCGTTCTGGCGTTTCCACTGCAAATCCAGCGCTTCGCCATATTGCGAGACGATACGTGAAGGCAATAGCTGCACGAACGGTCGTTCGTACATTGCGATACGCCTGTCCAGCTCCTGGGTGTTGGCGTGACCAGACCATGCGCTGAGTGCTTCCTCGTAATCGCCGATCGCTGCACCTGTATAGCCGGAGGGAGTCAGCACCATTAATGCCCACTGTGTCCAGTGACTCGGGACTTTCGGAAAGTCCGGCTTGCTTCTGTTCTTGATGGCTTTGAGGGCGTCGAGCACCTTTTTGCGAAAGGCTTCGTTGGGCTCGACTTCGTCGCTGCCAGGTGCTGAAGGTTTACTGAGTATCTCCTGGCGACCGCTGGGGTACTCCACAGTGAACGTGGTGTACTCCTTGTTGCTGGTCACTCGACAGGACGGGGTCTTGACGGCTCTGCCTGCCCCCAGCTGGCTCCACTGCTCGGCGCTGAACACCACCGGAGTACCCTCGGCGAGGGTAAGCAGACGATGATCGACCTCTTGCACGGAACTGGTGATGATGCTGGAGAAGCGCCAGGCCCATCCATCGCCCAGGCCGGCTTCGTTGCCGCGCAGTGCCGAGTAGTGCAAGGTCAGGTCGCATACTGGACCGAGTCCACGCAGTCCCTGCAAGGTGGCGATCGGGTAATGGGCATGGAACAGGCCGCTGCGTTCGTCGACACCGGTGTGGTCGTGATTGCTGGTGTCGAAAACTTCGGAGTGGTTGGTATTGCCGTAGTCTTCGCACAGGAAGCTGATGGCTTCATAACCGTCCATTGCCGGCGGCGGCGTGAACTCAACGGCCTGCACGTCGTGCCAGAAGCGGCTGGGGTGCAGGGCGCCGATATGGCCCACGGTCAGCGTGGTGTTATCGCGCGCGGGTTCCGGGTAGGTCAGATACAGGTCATAGACCGCCTCGTCGATTGGCCCCGCCCAGGTGACCTTGGTGTCGGTCACCTCCACCGGCCACAGCCGTTGCTCACCCGCGCGAGGCACGCAGGCGGCGACTCGATAGCCTTTGTCGTACGCAGCCTCGTTCAGGCGAAATTCCAGCTCCCCACTGAGCGCCTGAATGTCGACCTGTACGGTGCCATCGCCGGCAGCCAGCTTGAACCGAGCCTGTTCGGCGTTCTGACGGCCAGGCCAGTCGTCGTTCTCGAACAGGTACTTGACGTAGTCGTCGTCGCTCCAGCTTTTGCCATCACCGACGTTCTCCAGATGCACTTGCAGCTCGCTGAAGCGAGGTACGGTCAGAGGTTCGTCGCTGGCATCGACCCGCAGTTCTGGCCAGGCTCGCGTTCTGAGAAAGTCGGCCAAGGCCTGCAACCAACTGGCACGGTCACTGACCTTACCGGTGTCTTCGGGCTTGAACAGGGCGCGGTGCAGCAACTTGTGGCTGAACGGATGGCGGATCGTGATCAGCACTGCATGTCCGGCGTCGGCCCTCCAGGCCGAGGACAGGCGAGGGCCTGCCTGGCGACCGGCGGCGTCAGGCAGGGTGGTGAAAATGCGCAGCGCATCGCCGCGTTGCCAAAGGGACAGGTTGTCGGCCTCATCGGCCTGATCTTCCTGAGGGCTGTGTGTCGATGCGCGCAGGAAGGCGGATACCGGCGATGCATTCAACGCGGTCGCCCAGGCATCGAGCCACTTGCCTGAAGTGCACTGGGCCTTGGTGGGCGTCCACTGATGGTGCGCCAGCAGGCGATGCGAAAACCCATCGTAGACCCACGCCTGCACCGGCTGAGCCTCCTCGAGGGCTTGCCCGCCTTCGATCGTCTGGCTTTGCCACCAATGCGCCTCGGTGAGGGTCACGCACAGTTCGGCGCACTGCGGTACCCAAAAGGCATTGCCGCTTTGGGCAGGGGTTACGGTGCAGGCGTCGAGGACACCCGCACGCAGCACTTGGCTGTCGCGGTTGACCTGCTGGCACAACGCCTCAGACCAGTTCGTGCCGGCTTGCTCGGCCGTTGCTGTGAAGAAATGCTGCTCGTACAGGGTCTGAGAGGTCAGGTCGCGGACTTGCAGGCACAGTGTTCCACCCGCCGAGAGGTCGAAGGCGTCGTCACAGGCCAGTGCCTGCACCAGGTTGGCGGCGAACGGTGCGTTGCTGAAGGCCCGGTAGCGTGCCGGACTCCACAGTCGAAGGGGTTCGGCGGCAGTCGAAAAGACGTTGTCCGTGCTCCAGCTCCCGGCGGTCATCGGCTCGCCGGCGGCGGCCAAGTGATCGGCGAAAGCCTTTGGCCACCGTTTGGCCGGGCATTGGGCCTTCGGTACGGAATAATCGACTCGACGGATATCGCCGTCGACTCGATCGATGACAAACGCACTCAAGACTTCGCCCTCGGCCAGCGCGCGGCCTGCCTTGAGGGTGCTGCTGGTACACCAGCCGCCGTTGACACTGCCCACCCGCTCGAGCGAAAAATCCGTCATGTCGGGGAGAGCGCCGTCGGGCTGGGTGGAGATCAGGTAAGGGACGTGCGACTTATCAGTATTTGAAGTCTGAATCATGTCACAGGGCCTCTGTGAAGGGATGTAGCTCAGGTGATCTGCCGCGCTGAGCGCTCGAGGGACGAGGGCTATTGAACGGCGCACAGACGCTGGCCACAACTGACAAAATTGTCAGGTGACATAGACTTCTTTCACTGGGGGAGGGGCAAAGCTTCTCGGGCGCTGTTCAGCCCGGCCTTGAGAATGGGCCGCACAGCGGCCCTTTTTGATTTGGTCGATTACAGTGACTCCGGCACCACAGCGATCACATCGATTTCCATCAACCACTCAGCCTGCGCCAGACCCGCGACCACCAGCCCGGTGGAGATCGGGAACACGCCCTTGAGCCACTTGCCGACTTCGCGGTACACCGGCTCGCGGAAGCGTGGGTCGGTGATGTAGGTAGTGGTCTTGACGATATGCGACAGGTCGGAGCCGGCCTCTTCAAGCAGTTGCTTGACGTTTTTCATCGCCTGCTCGGCCTGCGCCTGGGGGTCGCCGAGACCGACCAGGCGGCCTTCGAAATCGGTACCGACCTGGCCGCGCACATAGATGGTGTTGCCGGCGCGCACGGCCTGGCAGAGGTCGTTGTCCAGGGTCTGGTTGGGGTAGGTGACCTTGGTGTTGAACATGCGGATGCGGGTATGGGTAGGCATCAGTGGGCTCCGAGGGTGCTGACGTTGCTGATCGAGGTGTGTGGCTGTTCATCCGCTGCGCGCTGGTCGCGGTCGCGGTAGGCCAGGTAGGTGCGCTGTGTGGCGATATGGCCGGCGACGTGCTTGGCGTCGTGCCATACGCCCCAGATGAACGACGAGCCGCGGCGCGACAGCCAGGGCAGGCCGAGGAAATACACCCCCGGCTCGCGGGCCACGCCGCGCTGGTGCTGGGGTTTGCCGTTGGCGTCGAAGGTGTCGACCTGCAGCCAGCTGAAGTCCACGCCGTAGCCGGTGGCCCAGATGATGCTGGTGACACCAGCCTTGGCCAGGTCCAGTTCCAGCAGCGGGTTGCTGACGCAGTCCGGGTCGGCCAGGCGTTGGCGCGCTCCGGGCTCTTCGGGCAGGTCCAGGCCGTTGCGCTCGATGTAGGCATCGGCGGCATCGAGCAGGGCCAGGTAGTTCTCGTCGCCGCGGTTGATGTTGTCG
>Ga0209371_1001188_pt1 | contig 18886 bp, 19 predicted proteins | sample AgamicAtAmrz_FD_187165 | JGI IMG/M metagenome (GOLD analysis project Ga0209371, IMG submission 187165) | Agave microbial communities from Guanajuato, Mexico - At.Am.rz (SPAdes) (version 2) | ecosystem: Host-associated > Plants > Roots > Rhizosphere | place: Guanajato, Mexico | collected 2012-06-07
AGAGTTCTCCCTGCTGCCAGTGGTTAACTACCTGAAAGAAAAACTTTCTTCTCCGGTTCGTCTGGAAAAAGACTACCTGGAAGGCGTTGATATCGCCGAGGGCGAGCTGGTAGTGCTGGAAAACGTGCGTTTTAACAAAGGCGAAAAGAAAGACGACGAGGCGCTGGCGAAAAAATATGCCGCACTGTGCGACGTTTACGTGATGGACGCCTTCGGCACCGCGCACCGCGCCCAGGCTTCCACGCATGGCGTGGGGAAATTTGCGCCGGTAGCCTGCGCTGGCCCGCTGCTGGCCGATGAGCTGGAAGCGCTGGGCAAAGCGCTGAAAGAGCCTGCTCGTCCAATGGTGGCGGTGGTTGGCGGTTCTAAAGTTTCCACCAAATTCGACGTGCTGAACTCGCTGGTGAAAATCGCCGATACGGTGATCGTAGGCGGCGGCATCGCCAACACCTTCGTGGCTATCGACAACAAGGTGGGTAAATCCCTGTACGAGCCGGATTTCGTGGAAGCCGCGAAAAAACTGCGCGACGAATATAAAATTCCTGTGCCAACCGACTCCCGCGTCGGCACGGAATTCTCTGAAACTGCGCCTTCAACCGTGAAGAAAGTCTCCGAAGTTAAAGATGATGAAGAGATCATGGACTTTGGCGACGAAACCGCAGAAGCCATGGCTAAGTTGTTGAAAGAAGCGAAAACTATTCTGTGGAATGGCCCGGTGGGCGTGTTTGAATTCCCGAACTTCCGCAAAGGCACCGAAATCGTGGCGAAAGCCATTGCCGACAGCGACGCATTCTCTATCGCAGGCGGCGGTGATACGCTGGCTGCCATCGACCTCTTCGGCATTGAAGATAAGATTTCTTATATCTCTACCGGCGGCGGCGCTTTCCTTGAGTTCGTGGAAGGTAAAAAACTGCCTGCGGTAGCTATGCTGGAAGAACGCGCGAAACAGTAACCTCTGGGGCGGAGGGCTGCCTCCGCCAGAATGATTTGCCCCTTAAGGCGCAACATCTTTTCCTACTGCCGACGAAACAGGACAAAAGACATGTCTAAAATTTTTGATTTCGTAAAACCAGGCGTTGTCACCGGTGACGACGTACAGAAAATCTTCAAAGTCGCAAAAGAGAACAAATTCGCACTGCCAGCGGTTAACTGTGTCGGCACCGATTCCATCAACGCCGTGCTGGAAACCGCCGCGAAAGTTAAAGCGCCGGTTATCATCCAGTTCTCCAACGGTGGCGCGGCGTTCATCGCCGGTAAAGGCCTGAAGTCCGATAAGCCGCAGGCTGCAGCCATCCTGGGCGCAATCTCCGGTGCGCATCACGTGCATCAGATGGCGGAACACTACGGCGTGCCGGTTATCCTGCATACCGACCACTGCGCGAAAAAACTGCTGCCGTGGATCGACGGTCTGCTGGACGCGGGCGAAGCTCACTTTGAAAAAACCGGTAAGCCGCTGTTCTCTTCCCACATGATCGACCTGTCTGAAGAGTCGCTGGAAGAAAACATCGAAATCTGCAGCAAGTATCTGGCGCGTATGTCAAAAATCAACATGACGCTGGAAATCGAACTGGGCTGCACCGGCGGTGAAGAAGACGGCGTTGATAACAGCCATATGGATGCTTCCGCACTGTACACCCAGCCGGAAGACGTGAACTACGCTTACGAAAAACTGAACGCAATCAGCCCGCGTTTTACTATCGCGGCCTCTTTCGGTAACGTTCACGGCGTGTATAAGCCAGGCAACGTTAAGCTGACGCCAACCATCCTGCGTGATTCTCAGGAATATGTGACCAAAAAACATAACCTGGCGCACAACGCGCTGGACTTCGTTTTCCACGGCGGTTCCGGTTCTTCCGCTGCTGAAATCGAAGAGTCTATCAGCTACGGCGTGATCAAGATGAACATCGATACCGATACCCAATGGGCGACCTGGGACGGCATCCTGCAGTACTACAAAAAGAACGAAGGTTATCTGCAGGCGCAGCTGGGCAACCCGGAAGGCGCTGATAAACCAAACAAGAAATACTACGATCCGCGCGTATGGCTGCGCTCTGCTCAGACTTCCATGATTACTCGTCTGGAGCAGGCGTTTAAAGAACTGAACGCGGTAGACGTACTGTAATTTTCTCGTTCTGAACAGAAGGCTCCCTCGCGGAGCCTTTTTTTTGGGCAAATTTTAGAACGTCAGCGAAGTTTGCCTTCTGCATTTCTGTAAATATTGGCGCGGCTATCGGCTTTTCCCTTATTAAAAACCCTGCAAAAAAAGCGCCTTTGCGGTAACAAATTATTAATTTGCCTCGTTATTTGGCACCAGACAGCATTTTTAGTTACGCTTGAGGTTTGGGATGCCAGCCTGGACTGGCAGTCTGCTTACTTCCCGGCGGGGAACAACAACAGGATAAGCAAATGGAAGATTTGAACGTAGTCGACGGCGTTAACCGCGCTGGCAGCTGGCTGGTACACAATCAGGCGCTGCTGCTGAGCTATGCGGTAAATATTGTAGCGGCCATTATCATCCTGATTATCGGGACTATCGTAGCGCGTATCATTTCAAAAACGCTGAACAAGGTGCTGCGCGCTCGTCATATCGACGCCACCGTAGCCGATTTCCTTTCGGCGCTGGTGCGCTATGCCGTGATTGCGTTTACGCTGATTGCGGCGCTTGGGCGCGTAGGCGTACAGACGGCGTCGGTTATCGCCGTGCTGGGTGCCGCAGGTCTGGCCGTCGGTCTGGCTTTGCAGGGCTCGCTCTCCAACCTGGCAGCTGGCGTGCTGCTGGTGACTTTTCGTCCATTCCGCACCGGTGACTTTATCGATATCGGCATTATGGGCACCGTACAACAGGTACAGATTTTCTCTACCACGCTGAAAACCGCGGACGGCAAAACCGTTGTGGTGCCAAACGGTAAAATTATCGCCGGCAACATCGTAAACTTCTCTCGCGAGCCGGTTCGCCGTAATGAATTTATCATTGGCGTCTCCTACGATGCCGACGCGGACCAGGTTCTCAAACTGCTGCGCGAAGTGGTGGATGCCGATCCTCGCGTGCTGCAGGATATGGGCGTACAGATTGGCCTGAACGAGCTGGCAGCTTCGTCGGTTAACTACGTGGTGCGCTGCTGGAGCAACGCGGGCGATCTGCAAAACGTATACTGGGATCTGATGAAGAACTTCAAGCGCACGCTGGATGCCAACAATATCGGTATCCCTTATCCGCAGATGGATGTGCACCTGCATCAGACGGCCGAGACAAAAAGCGACGCTGCTCAGACTGCTGCGCCAGTACAGGCAAAGGCAGAGTAGTGTTAGCCGGTTGAGCCTGACGGCTTGCTCATCATGCAAAAGAAAAGGCGGACTGCGGTTCGCCTTTTTACCGATCGTTATCATTAGCTAAGTTTATGGAGTATTAGAATCTTCAATTTCCTCTAATGATGCTGTCGCTATACACTCGCCGCCAGCTGAAACCGTTTAAGGAAGACTCTATGTTTGCCGTTTTTCTGCAGGGCATGGCGCTGGGCGCCGCGCTGATCCTGCCGCTGGGGCCGCAGAATGCTTTTGTGATGAATCAGGGCGTGCGCCGCCACTACCATTTAATGACCGCCGCGCTTTGTACGCTGAGCGATATCCTGCTGATTTGCGGTGGCGTGTTCGGTGGCAGCGCGCTGCTGACCCATTCCACCCTGTTGCTGAACCTGGTAACCTGGGGCGGCGTACTGTTTCTTTTGTGGTACGGCTGGGGGGCGCTGCGTACCGCCTTCAGCGGAGATGTGGCGCTGGCGTCATCGGAAGCGATGAAGCAGAGCCGTTGGCGCATTATCGCCACCATGCTGGCCGTAACCTGGCTGAATCCGCACGTCTATCTCGATACCTTTGTGGTGCTGGGTAGCCTGGGCGGCCAGCTTCCGGCAGAAGCGCGCAAATGGTTTGCACTGGGATCGGCCTGTGCCTCGCTAATCTGGTTTTTCGGCCTGGCTATCCTTGCCGCCTGGCTGGCACCGCGTCTCAATACCACCAGGGCGCAGCGTATTATTAATCTGCTGGTGGGGCTGGTGATGTGGCTGATCGCCCTGAAGCTGGCGCTGCAGGCGCTGAATATCTGGTAAACACGGCCGAACTCATTCCAGGAATTAAGGTCATAGTCTGGCAGGTACAATCGCACTAAGATGCGAGCTGATGGATAAATTGTGGAAGCCGGTACGCTGTAGTCAGGCCGGCTTCTTCTGCTATGACTGAAGTCCCATGGAGGATCTCCTTTGAAGCTGACCAAACTGGCGCTGGCCGCCCTTATTTTTACCTCGCCTTTTGCCGCCGTGGCGGATGAACTGCCTAACGGCCCGCATGTTGTCACGTCCGGGCAGGCAAGCGTCGACGCAACGCCTGATATTGCCACGCTGGCGATAGAGGTTGGCGTCTCGTCGAAAGATGCCTCTGAAGCGAAAAAACAGGCCGACAGCCGTGTCGCCCAGTATTTTGATTTTCTCCAGAAAAACGGCATTGATAAAAAAGATATCAACGCGGCCAACCTGCGTACGCAGCCGGAATACGATTATCTGAAAGACGGCAAATCGGAGCTGAAAGGCTATCGCGCGGTGCGTCAGGTGCAGGTTACGCTGCGCCAGCTTGATAAGTTGAACGAGCTGCTGGACGGCGCGCTGAAATCGGGCCTGAACGAAATCCGCTCCGTTGAGCTGGGCGTGGCTAATCCCGATAGCTATCGCGATAAAGCCCGCCAGGCCGCTATCGAAAACGCGACGCATCAGGCTGGCGAGCTGGCGAAAGGCTTTAACGCTCAGCTGGGGCCGGTTTACAGCATTCGCTATCACGTAGCCAACTATCAGCCGATGCCAATGGCGAGAATGTTTAAAACCGCCGACGCCGCGCCGATGAGCTCGGCCGCGCAAACCTACGAGCAGCAGAGCATTCACTTTGACGATCAGGTGGATGTGGTGTTTGAGCTACAGCGCAAGCAGTAATCTCAGCTTGCTGAAAGCCGCGTCCGGTAAGCATTCCGGACGCTTTTCTTTGCCAGGGATGCCAGGCAAAAATCCGCTTCAACCTGAGCGCTATTCCCCCTGGCGCAGCACGCGATGGCCGTGGGCAATCAGCGCGTCGGTCACTTTGCGCATCAGGCGGCTTTCCGGCGCAAAACGATGCCAGTACAGCATCCGGCGCTGAAACAGCCCCGGCGTCAGATCGATCAGTTCGCCTTCCGCCAGCTCGCGCTCAATCTGTAAGTGCGGGATCATACAGCAGGTCGTGCCCTGACGCGCCAGCTGCACAAAAGCCTCCGACGAGTTAACGATATGGCACGGCACGCTGCCGGGCGACAGATCGAAATTCTGCTGTAAAAACGCCTGATGCATATCGTCAAGATGATCGAAAGCCACCGCCGGCGCCTTCAGCAGTGCTGAGCGGGTCACGCCGTTCGGAAAGTAGCGCGCGGCAAACTCTTTCGAGCCGACAAACAGATAATCCAGCGCGCCGAGCTGATCCACCAGGCAGCTTGGCAGCGGCTGCGGCTGGATACTTACCGCGCCGACTACTTCGCCGCGCCGCAGGCGCTCCTGGGTACGGGTTTCGTCTTCCACCTGAAGATTCAGGCGCACCGGCGAATCGCTCAGCACCGTTTTCAGCGCGGGCAGCAGCCAGGTCGCCAGACTGTCGGCGTTCACTGCCAGCGACAGCAGCAGCGGCGTGGTGCCGCTGTTTTCATCGCCCAGCCACTCTTCTTCCAGCAGCTCTACCTGATGCAGCAACGCCAGCAGCTTTTGCCCCTGTTCGGTAGGGCGAGGCGGCACGGTGCGCACCAGCAGCGGCTGACCAAACATATTTTCCAGCTGCTTGATGCGCTGGGAAACGGCTGACTGGGTAATACAAAGTTTTTGCGCCGCGCGTTCAAAGCCGCGCTCGCGAATGACTGCATCCAGCGCCTGAAGCGTTCGATAGTCCGGGCGTTTCATTGTTGTTTTAGCTCTCTTTCAGGTGTGGAATCTGCACTATGCCATATTTTTGCCATTTTGCCCTGCGCTTAAAGCTGGCGTCCCGGTTTTGCGGCCTCTCTTCCAGAGTGACAACAAATGGCGCCGCAGAGCGGTTTTTTCAACGAGGGTTGCTTTATACTATCGCCACACAGTAGCAGCACGGATTCTAAACTTACCATGACGCAGGATGAACTGAAAAAAGCCGTTGGCTGGGCCGCGTTAAACTATGTTGAACGCGGCACTATCGTTGGCGTGGGCACCGGATCGACCGCCGCCCACTTTATTGATGCGCTGGGCTCGATTAAAAATGAGATTGAAGGCGCGGTCTCCAGCTCGGAGGCTTCCACGCTCCGGCTGAAAAGCTTAGGTATTCCGGTTTTCGATTTGAACGAGGTGGATTCCCTGTCGGTTTATGTTGACGGCGCCGACGAGATCAACAGCGCGATGCAGATGATTAAAGGCGGGGGCGCGGCGCTGACCCGTGAAAAAATCATTGCCGCCGTGGCGAAGAAGTTCGTCTGCATCGCCGACGAATCCAAGCAGGTCGACGTGCTGGGCAAATTTCCGCTGCCGGTCGAGGTCATTCCTATGGCTCGCAGCTTTGTGGCGCGCGAGCTGGTGAAGCTGGGCGGCCTGCCGGAATATCGTCAGCAGGTGGTCACCGATAACGGTAACGTCATCCTGGACGTGCATAATCTGAAAATCCTGGATGCCGTCGCGCTGGAAAAAGCCATCAACGCGCTGCCGGGCGTAGTCACGGTGGGGCTTTTCGCCACGCGTGGCGCGGACGTGGCGCTGATCGGCACGGCAAACGGTGTAAAAACGCTGGGCGATTAGCTGATTAGCGTGGCCGTTTTACCAGCCGGGAATGGCCGGTAGTGCATCAAGGTCGTGGCCGTCAGCCGCGACCTTAAGCGCCAGGCTCTAAGTCATAGCTGTAGCCATAGCTATAAGCGCCAGGTCATAGCCATAGCCGTAAGCTCTGAATGCTAAGTGCTAAGTGCTAAGTGCTAAGTGCTAAGTGCTAAGTGCCAGGTGCTAAGTGCCAGGTGCTAAGTGCCAGGTGCTAAATGCCAGGCCACAATCGATAAGCTCTAAGCTCTAAGCCATAAAAAAACGATCTTACCGGCGCGGCTATCGCCTCGGTTAATTTTTATAAAAAAACATCTTTTCTTTTGCCCCACAAATTTGGTGACTTATGTCACGGAATTTACCCCCGCCTCGCGATCCTGCTGACGATGCTTCACGTGTCATGATTATCTGCCGATTTATGCTGATGCTTTCGGCTGCCGTGCTGGCCGCAAGGCAATCGTTTGTATTGCCGCGCGCGTAAATTTTGATATTTTGACAGAAGGCTGACTTATTCCTCACGGAGTCAGTCACTTCTGAAGTCTGCTGAATAGGGTCGGGAAATGGCAAAAGTATCACTGGAGAAAGACAAGATTAAGTTCCTGCTGGTCGAAGGCGTGCACCAGAGCGCGATTGAGAATCTTCGGGCGTCAGGCTACACCAACATCGAATTTCACAAGGGCGCGCTGGACAGCGAAACGCTGAAAGAAGCGATCCGCGATGCGCACTTTATTGGTATCCGCTCGCGTACCAACCTGACCGAAGAGATTTTCGCCGCGGCAGAAAAACTCGTCGCGGTAGGCTGCTTCTGCATCGGCACTAACCAGGTCGATTTGCAGGCCGCAGAAAAACGCGGTATTCCGGTGTTCAATGCGCCTTTCTCCAATACCCGATCCGTAGCAGAACTGGTCATCGGCGAGCTGCTGCTGATGCTGCGCGGCGTACCGGCCGCCAATGCTAAAGCGCACCGCGGCATCTGGAACAAGCTGGCGGTCGGCTCTTATGAGGCGCGCGGCAAAAAGCTGGGCATTATCGGCTATGGCCATATCGGTATGCAGCTGGGCGTGCTGGCCGAAAGCTTAGGGATGCACGTCTACTTTTACGATATCGAAAGCAAGCTGCCGCTCGGCAACGCCACGCAGGTTCGCTACCTCTCCGAACTGCTGAATATGAGTGATGTGGTCAGCCTGCACGTGCCGGAAACGGCCTCCACCCAGAATATGATGGGTGCGGAAGAGCTGGCGATGATGAAACCCGGCTCGCTGCTGATCAACGCTTCACGCGGCACGGTAGTGGATATTCCGGCGCTGTGCAAAGTGCTGGCGGACAAACATCTGGCCGGCGCGGCCATCGACGTCTTCCCGGAAGAGCCGGCAACTAACGCCGATCCGTTTAATTCGCCGCTGTGCGAGTTCGACAACGTGATCCTGACGCCGCATATCGGCGGTTCAACGCAGGAAGCGCAGGAAAATATCGGGATTGAAGTAGCGGGTAAACTGGCGAAATACTCAGATAACGGTTCGACGCTGTCAGCGGTTAACTTCCCGGAAGTGTCGCTGCCGATGCATGGCCAGCAGAGCCGCCTGCTGCATATTCACGAGAACCGTCCCGGCGTGCTGACCGCCATCAACAATATCTTTGCCGGTCAGGGCATCAACATTGCCGCGCAGTATCTGCAAACCACGCCGCAGATGGGCTATGTGGTGATCGATATCGATGCGACGAAGGAAGTGGCCGACAACGCGCTTCAGCAGATGAAAGCGATTCCGGGCACCATTCGCGCTCGTCTGCTTTACTGATGACGCAAAGCGTCCCCGCTCGTGGGACGCTTTTCCGGCCATTGCCAGAGCCGCGAAGGCGTAATTATCGCCGGCAAAGGCACATCCCATTCCGCCACGGGCAATGTTTCTACCTGCTGACAGTCATGCGCCAGGCCAATCGGCAACAGGCCGTGCTGCGGCCAATTTTGCAGAGTGCGGTCATAAAAGCCGCCGCCCATACCCAGACGCTGTCCGGCCCGATCGAACGCCACCAGCGGCACCATTATCACATCCAGCTCGTCCAGCGTGGCCAGGTTGCGGATATCCAGCGGCGGTTCCGGGATACGCAGACGGTTAGGCTGCAACAGCGTTTCCGTGTCATAGCGCAGAAAAAGCAGCTGACCGCGTGAAAAAGGGTGCAGTACGGGCAGATAAACTTCCTGATGACGCTGCCAAAGTTTGGCAATCAGCGGACGGGTATCCAGTTCGCCGTCGAAGGGCAGGAACAGCGCGATTTTGCGGGCCTGCTGAACGGGTTTGAAGCTTAGCGCATGTTCGGCGACCGTTACGGCGGCCAGGCGCTGCTGTTCTGGTGTCAGGTCACGACGCAAATGGCGAATGTGAGTACGAATATCCTGACGATCGAGAAGGCTGAGGTTCATCAGTTTCACCGTGTCGGAAGCGGGATAAAGCAGGGAACCCGAAAGAGCCGGGAAAAACATGGCTTTGCAGGTGGTAAAGAAGGGAATCTCCGAGATGCCGCCGCAGGCTGTAACCCTTGAACCCTTGGTTCAAGGTGAGTGTACCGTCATAACCATCAGGCTTCTCGGACGGACCGAGCATGCACACAGGTTACAGAGCGCCACACTCTGTTTGGTATGAAATATCGGCTCAGGGGACTGGCCCGCTTGCAAACACCTCAGAGAATTTTTTACATCACCGTTACTGTAACACAGATAACGTTAACGTGTTATTCGAATTGCGTTCCAGTTCTTTCCGTAATGCGACCTTGTTCAAGCAATGCCTGCTCGATAGTCTGCTGTAACATTCGGATACGCTGTTCCATATTACTGGCATAATCGCGGGTTTTCATCTTTTCCTGCGCTAACTCATGGCAGATGTTCAACGCGGCGATAAAAACCAATTGTTCAGTATTGGTGACTCTAGTGCGAACTTTAAGATCTTGCAACCGTTGATTAAGGTCTTCGGCGGCCAGATTCAGCGCATCTTGCTGTTCAGGCGGACAATTCACTCTTAAGGAACGGCCAAAAATTTGAATATCTACGGGCTGTGCAGACATAAAACCATCCTGACTGATTACTTCGCCGGTAATCTCCCTTGCCGCTCAATGGCTTGGGAGGGGCGCAACTATATCTACCCCTGGCAGAAGAAACAACCCCTTTCTGGAATCAAAGAGGCACCTGGTGGTAGCATAACACGAACTTATCCAGCCAACGATGACCAAAACCTATGTCACTAACAAACACAATGCCGGGCTACGACGCGCTGGCTTCAGCACTGACGCAGCAGGGCGTGGGAATGACCCCGGCTGAAATGCACGGCCTGATCAGCGGAATTCTCTGCGGCGGTAACAAGGACAGCAGCTGGCAGACGCTGGTACACGACTTAACGAACGAAGGCATGGCCTTCTCTCAGACGCTGGCTCAGCCTTTACAGCAGCTGCACCAGGGCATCGGCGATACGCTGGAAGACGAAGGTTTCCTGTTTCAACTCTATTTGCCGGAAGATGACGATATCACCGTCTTCGATCGGGCGGATGCGCTGGCGGGCTGGGTTAACCACTTTCTGCTGGGCCTGGGCGTGTCGCAGCCGAAGCTCGATAAGGTCAAGGGCGAAACGGGCGAGGCGATTGACGATCTGCGTACTATCGCCCAGCTCGGCTATGATGAAGATGAAGACCAGGAAGAGCTGGAACAGTCGTTGGAAGAGGTGATTGAGTATGTGCGCGTAGCGGCGCTGCTTTGCCACGACACCTTTACCCATATCGCGCCAACGGCGGTGGAAGTGAAAAAACCAACGCTGCACTAATTTCTGCCACGCCAGGGGCGGCGACAGAAAAAAAGCGCGCTGTATGCGGGCGCTAAGATGGATTGCATTCAGGAGAAGCGGATGACACAGCAAGAGTTCGTGCGCCGTCGCCAGGCGCTGCTGGCAAAAATGGCACCGGCCAGCGCGGCGGTGATCTTTGCCGCGCCGGAGGCGACGCGCAGCAATGACAGCGAGTACCCTTATCGGCAGAACAGCGATTTCTGGTATTTTACCGGCTTTAACGAGCCTGAAGCGGCGCTGGTGCTGATCAAAAGCGCGGAAAACCATAACCACAGCGTGCTGTTTAATCGCGTTCGCGATCTGACCGCTGAAATCTGGTTTGGCCGTCGTCTGGGTCAGGATGCCGCGCCGGAAAAACTCGCTGTCGATCGCGCGCTGCCCTGGGATGCCATCAGCGACCAGCTGCCGCAGCTGCTGAACGGCCTGGACGTGGTTTATCACGCGCAGGGACTTTACGAACAGGCCGACATGCTGCTGTTTGGCGCGTTGGAGAAGCTGCGGCGCGGCGCTCGTCAGAACCTGACCGCGCCGTCGACGCTGACCGACTGGCGGCCCTGGGTGCACGAGATGCGCCTGTTTAAATCGCCGGAAGAGCTGGCCGTGCTGCGTGAAGCCGGCCGTATCAGCGCGCTGGCGCATACGCGGGCGATGCGGCAGTGTCGGCCCGGAATGTTTGAGTATCAGCTCGAAGGCGAAATCCAGCACGAATTCAACCGTCACGGCGCGCGCTTTCCCTCTTACAACACCATAGTTGGCGCCGGTGAAAACGGCTGCATCCTGCACTACACCGAAAACGAGTCCAGGATGCGCGACGGCGATCTGGTGCTGATTGATGCGGGCTGCGAGCTGAAAGGCTACGCGGGCGACATTACGCGCACTTTCCCGGTTAACGGCAAATTCAGCAAGCCTCAGCGCGCCGTCTACGATATCGTGCTGGCATCGCTTAATCGGGCGCTGGAACTGTTTCGTCCCGGCACCAGCATCCGCGAAGTTAATGCGGAAGTCGTGCGCATTATGGTGACGGGGCTGGTCGGGCTGGGCGTAATGCAGGGTGATGTTGAGACGCTGATTGCGGAACAGGCGCATCGCCGGTTCTTTATGCACGGCCTGAGCCACTGGCTGGGGCTGGACGTGCACGATGTCGGCGGCTACGGTCACGAGCGCGATCGCGTGCTGGAGCCGGGCATGGTGTTGACGGTCGAGCCCGGTCTGTATATCGCGCCGGATGCGGATGTGCCTGTGGAATATCGCGGCATCGGTATCCGGGTGGAAGATGACATTCTGATCACCGAGGATGGCAACGAAAACCTGACCGACAGCGTGGTGAAAGATCCGGATGAGATTGAAGCATTAATGGCGGCGGCTAAAACATTATGAGCATGATCATCGCAGGCGGCGGGATGACGGGCGCGACGCTGGCGCTGGCTGTTTCCTGGCTGACCCAGGGCAGGCTGCCGGTGACGCTGGTCGAAGCGCAGGATCCGGCTTCAAGAGCGCATCCCGGCTATGACGGACGGGCGATAGCGCTGGCGGAAGGCACCTGCCAGCAGCTGGCGGCGATCAACCTCTGGCCCGCGCTGAAAGCGTGCGCCACGCCGATCACCCACGTTCACGTCAGCGATCGCGGGCATGCCAGCTTTGTGTCGCTGGCTGCGGAAGATTATGACATTCCCGCGCTGGGGCAGGTGGTTGAGCTGCACGATATCGGCCAGCGGCTGTTTAAGCTGCTGCAAAAAGCGCCGGGCGTACGCGTGGTCTGTCCGGCGAAGGTGGCGAAGGTCGAGCGAACGCAGCAGCAGGTCAGCGTGCTGCTGGATAATGACGAAACGCTGACGGCGCAGCTGCTGGTGGCCGCAGACGGTTCCCGCTCCGCCGTGGCCGCCTCCTGCGGCGTGCAGGTGGCTTCTGAGGATTATCAGCAGGTTGCTGTTATTGCCAACGTTTCCACCGCACAGCCGCATCAGGGAAGGGCATTTGAACGCTTTACCGAAAATGGCCCGCTGGCGCTGCTGCCGATGTCCTCTGGTCGCAGTTCGCTGGTGTGGTGCCACCCGCTGGCGCAAAAAGCGCAGATTGATAGCTGGGACGATCGGCAATTTTTAGACGAGCTGCAAAAAGCCTTTGGCTGGCGGCTGGGACGCTTTACCCAGGTTGGGCAGCGCTACAGCTATCCGTTGGCGCTGCTGTCCGCTTCGCAGCACGTTTCCCATCGGCTGGCGCTGGTTGGCAACGCGGCGCAAACGCTGCATCCGATTGCGGGCCAGGGATTTAATTTAGGTATCCGGGACGTAATGTCGCTGGCGGAATCCGTGGCCGCCGCCTGGCGGGCGCAGCAGGATATCGGCAGCTACGGCGTGCTACAACAGTTTCAGCAGCGTCGCCAGCCGGATGCCGTTGCTACTATCGGGATAACCGACAGTCTGGTCAGGCTGTTTGCTAACCGCTACACGCCGCTGGTGCTGGGGCGAAATCTGGGCCTGATGGTGATGGATTCGCTGCCGCTGGCGCGTAATTTGCTGGCCGAGCGCACGTTAGGCTGGGTCGAGCGTTAAGGAGAAAGCAGTGATGCAAACTTATGATGTTATTGTCGCCGGTGGCGGAATGGTCGGCCTGGCCGTCGCCTGTGGCTTACAGGGCAGCGGCATGAAAATCGCCGTGCTGGAACGCGAAGCGCCGCAGGCGACGAACGACAGCGCGCCGGCGCTGCGCGTCTCCGCCATTAATGCCGCCAGCGAGCGCCTGCTGCAGCACCTTGATGTCTGGAGCGCCATTCAGGCCAACCGCGCCAGCGCCTATCACGGGATGGAAGTCTGGGATCGCGACAGCTTCGGCCGGATTGAATTCGATGACGCTCAGCAGGGTCTGGCGCATCTGGGCCACATTATTGAAAACCCGGTTATTCATCAGGCGCTGTGGCAAAAAGCCAGCGAGACGCGCGATATCACGCTGATTTCGCCAGCCGAGCTGCAACAGGTGGCGTTTGGCGATAACGAAGCTTTCGTCACGCTCGGCGACGGCACCATGATGACGGCGCGCCTGCTGGTGGCCGCCGACGGCGCTAACTCGTGGCTGCGCAACAAGGCGGATATTCCGCTGGCGTTCTGGGATTACGATCACCATGCGCTGGTGGCCAATATTCGTACCGAACAGCCGCACGACGCCGTTGCACGCCAGGTGTTTCACGGCGAAGGTATTCTGGCGTTTCTGCCGCTCAGCGATCCGCACCTCAGCTCAATCGTCTGGTCGCTGCCGCCGCAGGAAGCCACGCGTTTACAGTCAATGCCGGAAGAGGTCTTTAACCAGCAGCTGTCGGTCGCCTTCGATATGCGTCTGGGGCTGTGCAAACTGGAAAGCGAGCGTAAGGCTTTCCCGCTGATGGGCCGCTATGCGCGTAATTTCGCGGCGCATCGTCTGGCACTGGTTGGCGACGCGGCGCATACCATTCATCCCCTGGCGGGGCAGGGCGTTAACCTGGGCTTTATGGATGCCGCCGAGCTGATCGGCGAGATCAAACGTCTGCATCAGCAGGGCAAAGATATTGGCCAGCACCTTTACCTGCGACGCTACGAGCGCAGCCGCAAGCACAGCGCGGCCGTGATGCTGGCAAGTATGCAGGGCTTTCGCGAGCTGTTTAAAGGCAATAATCCCGCGAAGAAGCTGCTGCGTGATATCGGCCTGAGCCTGGCGGATAATTTGCCTGGCGTGAAGCCGCGTCTGTTAAAGCAGGCGATGGGCCTGCACGATCTGCCGGAGTGGCTGCGGTAATAAATTGCAGCGTTCAGGCCCGACCTGAACGCTGGTTATTTTATCCCACATCTGTCATTGTTTACCTCATATTTCCTTATCTTCCTTGCTTCAGTCTGAGAAATAATGCGGCAGGCACTTACCCGTCTGCAACCTGGTGCTTCTGCCACAATACGAAAAGAAAACACATCGGGGACGGTGCATGACCCGTAAGTGTCATACGCAGAGAATTCCTGGTTTGCGCAGATAATACGACCGGCCCGGACAAAATCAATCCCTTTTTTGATGATGGTCATAAGACTGCCTGATTTTGCTTTGCCGCTCTGGAAGTGTTTAAAGGAATTGTGTTAAGTCACTACGCAACAGGAGTAAAACGATAGTCGATGTAAACAAGGAGAGTAACTCATGGCATGGAATTACAATGTAATGCTCAGGACCTTCAAACATAACGGTATATATAAGTTCAGTGCGCGTTACGCTGGCGCGCCGGGCTATAAGGATAATCCGTCTGCGTGATAAAGGTCCATTACCGAGAGGGAAGTACAGGATTGTGGGCATACCGTTCACGCATAAAAAAGCAGGTGTGTTTACGCTAAGGCAGGAACCAGACAGGGGCAACGGCATGTGCAATCGCGAGGGTTTTTTAATTCATGGTGACAGCAAAAAGGCGCCCGGTACGGCATCAAATGGCTGCATTATACTGGCTCCCTGGTATCGTCAACAAATATGGGACAGCATGGACAAGGAGCTGATTGTTGAATGAAGTATCTACTGTTATTTCTGTGCCTGACCGCATTCAGCTCTGTAGCTGTTATTGATAATAATTGCAAAGACCTGCACTCCGGAACTGCAATAGCCATGACAGATACAATGTCTGCTACTTTGAATATAGATAAAAATACGATAGCAAAGGAGGAAACTAAAACAGAGCTTATTTTTAACGAGCCTGTAAGTGACATTCTTTCAGAACAATATGCTCTTGAAGTTTTAAAGAACGCCCAGAGTGAAAAAATACCCAAAGTAAAGGAGATCTTTTCCCAATACAATGCCAGGAACCTGATAATTAAGTTCACATTCAAAGATATCAACAATAAAGAAGATATCTTTCTGGTTTCGGCTATTGCTAATGATTACGAATGCGACGTGAATTTTAATGGTTTTATTACTGTTAAGCGTGAATTTTGATTTTTGCTCCTTTGCTCCTTTGCTCCTTTGCCCCTTTGCCCCTTTGCCCCGGTGTAGGGGCTTCTTAATTTCCGCGCGTTACTTTCCGGACTGCGCACCAGCATGATTTTTTTCGACCCTCGCATTCGTCACCAGTATCAAAAAAGGCACGGTAAGCCTGGCGGGCATAGGTTTAAATCCGAGGCCAGCGCAGCGCGTCTCCGCCATTAACGCTTCCCTGTCTAACGTAGAGTTGGAAGCAAAAAGGCCAGAGCGACATTCATTCTTTGTAGATAGCACATGCAAAAAACGCCAGGTTGTAAGTAATACAGTAACTTTATGCACTAGCACACCTTTCATGCCTAATACTGAGTCTTTATGTTTTTAAATCACAGGTGAAGTACATCCTGAGCGCGCCATTCTTAAGATGTAAACAAGGAAATTTCATCCGGTGCATCTTGATTGTGCAGCCTGCCCCAAACAGGCGCGTCGTTTGAGAAATTCTAATTTAGCGTGCTTCTTCGCATTACTTTTACTAATCATCAGGTTTGAGCCATAAAGCAGGTTTTTATCTTCAACGGGCTGATACCTTACTTTTATCCTGAGATTCTGGCTGCTTAATAACATATTTGCGTATTAACTGCGCAAAAAGCGGTGATTTTATCTGGCTGATTTTGCTGCCTGAGAACGCCGTCAAAAAAATCATACCCGTTTTAACTTATGGTTAACGCTGGATTTCGGTGGTAAGTTCGGAGCAAGGATATCGTTTGCGCCGGGCTGCCTGCCGACGCCGAACACTTTGCCTGAGGAAGAAGATGAAACAGACCCCTTTGTTCGAACAGCATCAGGCCTGCGGCGCGCGCATGGTGGATTTTCATGGCTGGATGATGCCGCTGCACTACGGTTCGCAGCTGGATGAGCATCATACGGTTCGTAGCGATGCCGGCATGTTCGACGTGTCGCATATGACTATTGTCGATCTGCACGGCGTCCGCACCCGGGAATTTTTACGCTACCTGCTGGCCAACGACGTCGCCAAACTGACCCAGCCCGGCAAAGCGCTTTATACCGCTATGCTCAACGCCTCCGCTGGCGTAATCGACGATCTGATTGTTTACTTTATGACCGAAGAGTTTTTCCGGCTGGTGGTGAACTCCGCCACGCGGGAAAAAGATCTCGCCTGGATTACCCAACATGCGGAAGGCTATGGCGTGACGCTGACCGAGCGCGACGACCTGGCGCTGATCGCGGTGCAGGGGCCGCAGGCGCAGGCAAAAGCCCGTTCGCTGTTCGATGAGGCGCAGCGAGAGGCCGTAGCGGACATGAAGCCCTTCTTTGGCGTGCAGGCTGGCGAGTTGTTTATTGCTACCACAGGCTACACCGGCGAAGCCGGGTATGAAATCGCCCTGCCCAACGAGCAGGCGGCGGATTTCTGGCAAAAGCTGCTGGCGGCGGGCGTGAAGCCTGCCGGTCTGGGCGCGCGCGATACCCTGCGCCTGGAAGCCGGCATGAATTTATACGGGCAGGAAATGGACGAGGGCGTTTCGCCGCTGGCGGCCAATATGGGCTGGACAATCGGCTGGCAGCCTCAAGAGCGCGATTTTATCGGCCGCGAGGCGCTGGCGTCGCAGCGTGAAAAAGGCACCGAGCAGCTGGTCGGTCTGGTGATGACCGAGAAAGGCGTACTGCGCAACGGCTTACCGGTGCGCTTTACCGACGCGACCGGCAACCTGCAGGAAGGCATTATCACCAGCGGCTCTTTCTCGCCAACTTTAGGCTACAGCATTGCGCTGGCTCGCGTTCCCGCAGGCATTGGCGAGCAGGCGATTGTGCAAATCCGCAACCGTGAAATGCCGGTTCGCGTGACCAAACCCGTTTTTGTACGCGCCGGTAAAGCGGTGGCGTAAAAGGCGCTTTCCGCGCTTCAGCTGCGGAAAACGACCCGGAATTATTTTAAGGAGATCAGGCGATGAGCAATGTTCCAAACGAACTAAAATACCGTGAAAGCCATGAGTGGGTGCGTAAAGAAGAAGATGGTACCTATACCGTAGGCATCACCGCCCACGCGCAGGAGCTGCTGGGCGATATGGTGTTTGTCGATCTGCCCGAAGTGGGCAACACCTACAGCCAGGGCGAAGACTGCGCCGTAGCCGAGTCGGTAAAGGCCGCATCCGATATTTATGCGCCGGTCAGCGGCGAAATTGTCGAAGTCAACGGCGCGCTGGAAAGCGAACCGGAGCTGGTCAACAGCGATCCCTACAGCGATGGCTGGCTGTTCCGCATTAAGGCCAGCGACGAGTCCGAACTGGAATCGCTGATGGACGCGGACGCCTACAAAACCAGCATTGACGAATAGACGGCGGCAGCGCGGGCCGTATTTTACGGCCCGGCTTCGTTTCGTCAGCGATTTATTAGCCCTCTCCGGAGAGATCTCTCCTTAATGCCTTTGCCCGATGCAGGATTTACCGCTAATGACTACTCTCAGCCAGCTTGAACATACCGGCGCTTTTATCGAACGCCATATCGGCCCTTCGCCAGCCCAGCAGGAAGCGATGCTGAACGCGGTAGGCGCCGCCTCTCTCAGCGAGTTGATTACCGCTATCGTCCCGGCTGATATTCAGCTGCCCGGCGCGCCTGCCGTCGGCGATCCCCTGACCGAACATCAGGCGCTGGCCGAGCTAAAAGCGATCGCCAGCCGCAACCTGCGTTATAAATCCTGTATCGGGATGGGCTACACGCCGGTGCTGACGCCGCCGGTTATTCTGCGCAACATGCTGGAAAATCCCGGCTGGTACACTGCCTATACGCCTTATCAGCCCGAGGTTTCTCAGGGCCGACTGGAAGCGCTGTTGAACTTCCAGCAGGTCACGCTGGATTTGACCGGCCTGGATATCGCCTCTGCTTCGCTGTTGGATGAAGCAACCGCCGCCGCCGAGGCGATGGCGATGGCGAAGCGCGTCAGCAAGCTAAAAAACGCCAACCGCTTCTTTGTGGCCGAGGATATTCATCCGCAGACGCTGGACGTGGTGCGGACGCGGGCGGAAACCTTTGGCTTTGAGGTGGTGGTCGATAAGGCGGCGCGCGTGCTGGATCATCAGGACGTGTTCGGCGTGCTGCTACAGCAGGTCGGCACCACTGGCGAGGTACATGACTACATCGCTGATCCATGAGCTGAAGGCGCGGAAAGTGATAGTCAGCGTCGCTGCGGATTTTATGTCGCTGGTGCTGCTGACCGCACCGGGAAAACAGGGCGCGGATATCGTTTTTGGCTCTGCGCAGCGTTTTGGCGTTCCGATGGGCTACGGCGGCCCTCACGCA
>Ga0209371_1001191_pt1 | contig 18849 bp, 13 predicted proteins | sample AgamicAtAmrz_FD_187165 | JGI IMG/M metagenome (GOLD analysis project Ga0209371, IMG submission 187165) | Agave microbial communities from Guanajuato, Mexico - At.Am.rz (SPAdes) (version 2) | ecosystem: Host-associated > Plants > Roots > Rhizosphere | place: Guanajato, Mexico | collected 2012-06-07
TCATCGACGCGCGCTTCGCTGACCGTTTTCGACAGTGCGATGACACCCTGCTGCTGCACGAGCCAGCGCAGCACCACCTGCGCCACCGACTTGCCACGGCCTGCGGCGATTTCCTTCAGCACCGGATCGGTGAAGACCTTGCCATCGGCCATGCCGTAATACCCCGTCACAGACATGCCGGCGGCCTTTGCCGCGGCAAGGACCACGTCCTGATCGATATAGGGGTGGTATTCGATCTGGTTGGTCACGATCGGGGCGCTGGACAGCTTCACCGCCTCGGCCATCAGCGCCGTGCTGAAATTGGAAACGCCGATATGGCGAACCTTGCCGGCTTGCCTCACCGCGTTCAGCGCGCCGATCTGTTCGGCAAGCGAAACCGCCTCATTCGGCCAATGCAGCAGCAGAAGGTCGACATAATCGGTCTTCAGCTTTTTCAGGCTCTCATCCACGGAGGCGAGGAAGGCCTCGTGCCTGTAGTTCTCGACCCAGACCTTGGTGGTGAGAAACACTTCGCCGCGCGCCACACCCGAAGCAGCAATGGCTTCACCAACTTCCGCTTCGTTGCCGTAGATCTGGGCGGTATCGATATGGCGGAAACCGGCTTTCAGCGCATGGGGAACGATGCGCAGCACATCCGCACCGGGAATACGAAACGTGCCGAAACCCAGTGCCGGGATCGAAGCGCCATTTGCGGTGACATCAAACATATATTTTCTCCTTTGAAGCGGCCCGGCCGACTTGGGAGCGGCCGGGAATTTTCGTGAAAAGTTCAGGCGGTTTTCAGGGTCAGCGCGGCGCGGCGGTCGAGCGCGCTGCTCCAGAGGGTCAAGAGCAGGGCCACGGCGACGAGAATGGCGCCAACCCACGGGGTCGCGGCAAGCCCCATCGGTGATTCCACCACCAGACCGCCAAGCCATGCGCCAATGGCGATGCCGAGGTTGAAGGCGGCGATGTTGAGCGCCGAGGCGACATCGACGGCGCCGGGGCGGTGTTCCTTGGCAAGCTGCACCACATAAAGCTGCAGGCCGGGAACATTGGCGAAGGACAGGAAACCGAGCGCGGCAAGCGTGATGAGCGTCAGCACCGGCGAGATGGCCGTGAAGGAAAAGACGAGCAGCACGATGGCCTGCGCCAGGAAGAGGCCGATCAGCGCCCTTGCCGGGTTATGGTTGGCGATCCTGCCGCCGCCGATATTACCGGCAGCAATGGCGATGCCATAAAGCACGAGGATCAGGCTGACGCTCTTTTCAGAAAAGCCGGTGACATCCTGCAGGATCGGCGCAAGGAAGGTGAAGGCGACGAACGTACCGCCGTAACCCAGCGCGGTCATGGCAAAGACGATGAGCAGGCGACCGGAGCCGAGAACGCGGACCTGATCGAAGAGGCTCGCCGGCGGCGCCTTCTTGAGCGTGTTCGGCAGAAGCGTGGCAATGCCGAAGAAGGCGATGACGCCAAGTCCGGCAACGGCCCAGAAGGTCGCGCGCCAGCCGAAGACCTGCCCGATATAGGTGCCGAGCGGAACGCCGGTGACGATGGCGACCGTCAGCCCCATGAACATCATGGCGATGGCCGAGGCGCGGCGATTTTCCGGCACGAGATCGGCGGCGATGGTGGAGCCGACCGAGAAGAAGACGCCATGGGCGAAGGCGGCGATGACGCGGGCGACAAGCAGCATCTCATAGCTGGGCGACAGGGCCGCAGCGCTGTTGCCGATGATGAACAGGGCCATCAGGCCGAGCAGCAGCGGCTTTCTTTCGATCCTGCCGGTCAGCGCCGTAAGGATCGGCGCACCGAAGGTAACGCCCAGCGCATAAACGCTGACGATGAGGCCGGCAAGCGGCAGGGTAATGTGAAGATCGTTGGCAACCGTCGGCAGAAGGCCGACGATGACGAACTCCGTGGTGCCGATCGCATAGGCCGCGATCGTCAGGGCAAATATGGCCAATGGCATGACGAATACCTCTTCGCCCGGAGCGGGATCGCGGGCGTTCTGGACAGCGACGCCGTCCGGTTGGATCAAATCTATGGACGCAATATGGGCGAAGGGGACTTGCATGATAATCGGTAAGGTCGGATAAATACCTTTGAATTGATTTCACAGGTGGTGCGGCGATGGACAATCGGGCCGGAGAAATGGAAGTCTTCGTGGCGGCGGCGGAACTTGGCAGCTTTTCCGCCGCCGGGCGCAGGCTGAAGCTTTCACCCTCGGCGGTGAGCAAGCTCGTCACCCGTATCGAAGACCGCCTCGGCACCCGGCTGCTTGCCCGCTCCACCCGGCTTGTCACGCTCACACCGGAGGGCGAAGTCTATCTTGCGCGGGCAAGGCGCATTCTCGCCGACATAGCCGAGACCGAGCAGATCGTGGCGAGCGGCGGCAAGGTGGTGCCGCGCGGCCTTTTGCGCGTCAACGCCACGCTGGGCTTCGGCGAACGTTATCTCCTGCCGCTTGCGCCGGAATTTTTGTCGCTTTATCCGGAAATCGAGCTGGATATCTCGCTGACCGACGGCGTCATCAGCCTGATCGAGGAACGCACCGATATCGCCATCCGCTCGGGCGCGATGGGAGATTCATCCCTGAAGGCGAGAAAGCTTAAAGAGGTGCGCCGCGTCATCGTCGCCTCCCCGGCCTATATCGAACAACACGGCATGCCGGAAACACCGCAGGATCTGGCGCGGCACAATTGCTTCAGCTTCAATTTCAGCCGCAGCCTCAACGAATGGCCGTTTCGCAACCCCGGCTCTGGGGAAGTCTACCGCCTGCCCGTAACGGGCAACGTCTCGGTCAACAGTGGCATGGCCATGCGAAGGCTCTGCCTGACGGGCCTGGGGCTGGGAAGGGTCGGCGAATTTCATATCGAGCCGGATATCGAGGCGGGCCTGCTCGTGCCGGTTCTGGAAGACTATAATGCCGAGGAGATGGAAGTGATCCACGCGGTTTATGCCGGTCACGAACACCTGGCCGCCCGCGTGCGCGCCTTCATCGATTTTGTCGCAGCAAGGGTCGGGCGATGACTGGCCGCCTCAGACCAGACCGTGCACCAGCTTGGCCAGCCAGTCGACAAAAACGCGGACCTTGTTGGTCACGTGCCGGGTCTGCGGATAGACCACATAGATCGGCATGGCCTCGCGCCGCCATTCGGAAAGCACCGGCACCAGCTCGCCCCGCGAAAGCGCATCCTTCACCATGAAGACGGGAAGCTGCACGATGCCCATGCCGGCCAGCGCCGCATTGAGATAGGTGCGGCTGTCATTGACCGAGACGACATAATTCGGGGTCAGCTCGACGCTGCGCACGCCATTGTCGAAGGAGGCCGGCATGATCTGGCCGGTGGTGGCATTGAGGTAGCCCACCGAATAATGCTCCCTCTCCAGATCCTCCGGTTCTTGCGGCATGCCGAAATTTTCGATGTAGGAAGGCGAGGCGAATGTCTCGAACCGGAGTTCACCCACTTTACGGGCAATCAGCGACTGATCGCGCAGCACGCCGACCCGCAGCGCACAGTCGACATTCTCCGCGATATAATCGACCAGACGGTCGCCGACACCGAGATCGAGACGGATTTGCGGATAACGCTGGTAAAATTCGCAAAGATGTGGGATAACCACCAGGTCCGCGAAGACACCGGCCATTTCCACCCGCAACCGGCCGGATGGCTGCACCTGCGCGCTGGACATGCTGCCGTCAAGTTCTTCGATTTCCGATAAAATCTGTGAGGCCCGCTCATAATAGAGAGCGCCGTCCGTTGTCAGCATCACCCGGCGCGTGGTGCGGTTAAGAAGTGTGGTGTGCAAATGCGCCTCCAGCGCCTGCACCATATTGGTGACCGTGGTTTTCGGCATGTTCAGCGCGGTGGCGGCGCGGCTGAAATTGCCGGTTTCCACGACCCGCGTAAAAACCCGCATGGCGGAGAGCTGATCCATTCACTGCCTCGGAGATATTATTATCCGTGATTTCGGAATAGTGTTTTCAAATTTGCATGCTTGATCGTTTCGATCCGAACAATAATATGGATTTCAGATTTTGCAATATGATCCGTCTCGAGCATGTCGCGCAAAAGTGCGCGGCGGTTTTGCGGTGACGACATGCGGCAAGGTAAAGACTTAAAGCGCAGGTGCTATCCAGAAGATCGCGACGCGCTTTAAGTGGTGGCGCAAAGGATCTGGGTTCATGAACGCGCATTGGGAAAATATGGGTAGCGAGACGTCCGCGTCGAAGCTCTCCGTGCGCCGTTATGAAGGTTCCTGCCTCTGCAGCCACCCGCCTGTGGTGCTTTATCTGCGCGGCGGATCGTTTCTGGAACCCGGTCTCGAGCCGGGCGGCAATTGCCCCGAGCTTCCGGTGGCCCGCGCGCTTGCGGAAAGCGGCGCAGTGGTCGTGGAAGCCGACTATAGCAAGCCGTCCGGCAACGAGTTTCCGATGGTCATCGACTGCGCCTATGAGGCGCTCGATCATCTGAGCCGGGACCGCAAGCATTATGGCGGCGCGAAATCGCTGCTGTTCGTGGCCGGCGAAGAGGCTGGCGGCAATGTGGCGGCGGGGCTTGCCTTGAAGGCCCGTGACCGCATGCCGGGCAAACTCGCAGGCCAGATTCTTCTGTCGCCCATGATCGACCCGATGATGACGACGGAATCCTTCCGCGACGCGGACAGGATCGGCATGCGCCAGCGCTGGGCCGATGGCTGGAGCCATTACCTTGCCAAGGCGTGCGGGTTTTTCCACCCCTATGCCGCGCCCTGCCAGTGCACGCGGCTGAACCGGGTGGCGCCGGCGCTGATCTTTACCGCCGAGGACGACCCTCTGCGCGACGAAACGGTCGGTTATGCTGACAGGCTCATCGCCTCAGGCGTCTGCGTCCGGCAGCATGTTTTCCCCGCCGGTGTCGGCTGGACGGGGCTTTATCAAGGAGAGGGCGGAGGATGGGTCTCATCCGTCTGTTCGGAGTTCAAGACCTTCGTTGACCAGTTAAAACACTGAAAATTCGCATTTATTTATGAACGACCTGCTCCCGATCGGGGGCCAAGGAGATACCCATGACGCTGAACACAAAGCGCCGGGCCCTGACGGGTGCCGGCATCGGACTTGCCATGTCCGTTGCAGCAGCAGCACTGTTTTTCGACCTCCCCACCAGCCGCGATGCAACGGCCGCTTCCACGCCTGCCGAAACACCGGCAATCCCGGTTACCGTCGCCAAGGTGGAAAGCCGCGACGTGATGCGCTGGGAAGAGTTTTCCGGCCGTCTCGAAGCCGTTGACCGGGTGCAGATCCGCTCCCGCGTCGCCGGCCAGATCAAGGCCGTGCATTTCCGCGAAGGCGCGCTGGTGAAGGAAGGCGATCCCCTCTTCACCATCGATCCCGCCCCTTATCAGGCCGCCGTTGCAGGCGCTGAGGGCCAAGTCGCTTCCGCTGAAGCCAAGGTCAGCCTTGCCAAAACGGAACTCGACCGTGGCCGCAGGCTTTCCGACAATCGCACCATCTCCCAGAGCGATCTCGACCAGCGTCAAAGCTCGTTTGCGGATGCCGAAGCCCAGCTTCGCGCCGCCCGCGCAGCCCTGACCACGGCGCAGCTCGATCTTGGTTACACCGAAATCCTCGCCCCGGTTTCCGGCCGCGTCGGCCGCATCGAAATCACCGCCGGTAACCTCGTCGCCGCCGGCTCGACCTCGCCGGCGCTGACGACACTGGTATCGGTCAACCCGATCTATGCCAGCTTCAACGCCAGCGAAGGCGTCGTGGCCAAGGCGCTTGCCGAACTGCCGCAGACGGACGGTGCCCTGCCCGCCCTCGAGCAGATCCCCGTGGAGATCGGTACGCTTTCGGATGAAGGCACGCCGATCAAGGGCACGCTGCACCTGATCGACAACCAGGTGGATTCGGCAAGCGGCACCATCGGTGTCCGCGCCGTCTTCGAAAATCCGGACGGCAGGCTCATCCCCGGCCAGTTCGTGCGGGTGCGCATGGGTGAACCGAAGCCGGAAAACCGCATCGTCATCAGCGACCGCGCCATCGGCACGGATCAGGACAAGCGCTTCGTCTTCGTGGTCGATGCCGAAAACAAGGTGAGCTACCGCCAGATCAAGCCGGGCGCACCGGCCGATGGCCAGCGCATCATCGAAAGCGGCCTTGCCGCCGGTGATACGATCGTCGTCAACGGCCTGCAGCGCATTCGCCCCGGTGCCACCATCGCACCGCAGGCGGAAGACAAGGTTGCCTCGCAGTAACCCGCCTCTTTGATCAGCAAGCGTCCCGCGCTTTCGCGAGACGCCCCTTCAGACAGAACCGGCCTTCACCGGCGGCAGGATTGCCGCCGGAACGGCCTTCGCATTCCCAAAGACCCGGAGAGGGACTGGATATGAATATTTCCAGATTTTTTGTCGACCGGCCGGTATTCGCCGGCGTGTTGTCGATCCTGATTGTGGTAGCAGGCCTTCTCGGTATGCGCGCCCTGCCGATTTCGGAATATCCCGAAGTCGTTCCGCCATCCGTCGTCGTGCGCGCCACCTATCCCGGTGCGAACCCGACCGTTATTGCCGAAACCGTCGCGACACCGCTGGAAGAACAGATCAACGGCGTCGAGGACATGCTCTACATGGGCAGCCAGGCAACCTCTGACGGCGTGCTGACGCTGACCGTCACCTTCAAGCTCGGCACCGACCCTGACAAGGCGCAGCAGCTGGTGCAGAACCGCGTGTCGCAGGCCGAACCGCGCCTGCCGGCGGAAGTCCGCGCGCTCGGCATCACCACCGTCAAGAGCTCGCCCGACTTCATCATGGTCGTCAACCTCGTCTCGAAGACCGACGCCTATGACATCACCTATCTGCGCAACTATGCGACGCTGAACGTCAAGGATCGCCTTGCCCGCATCGAAGGTGTTGGCCAGGTGCAGGTCTTTGGCGCCGGTGACTATTCCATGCGCGTCTGGCTCGATCCGCAGAAGGTGGCAGAGCATGATCTCGCCGCCAGCGACGTCTCCGACGCCATCCGCCAGCAGAACGTGCAGGCCGCAGCCGGCGTCATCGGCGCTTCGCCGAGCCCTAATGGTGTCGACCTGCAGCTCAACGTCAATGCGCAGGGCCGTCTGACGACGCCGGAAGAATTCGGCAACATCATCGTCAAGAGCGGCGCCAATGGCGAAATCACCCGCCTGCGTGACGTCGCCCGCATCGAACTCGGTGCGGCCGATTACACGCTGCGCTCGCTGCTCGACGGCGAACCCGCCGTGGCTGTCGCCGTGCTTCAGGCCCCCGGCTCCAACGCCATCGAAATCGCCGACAATGTCCGCGCCACGATGGACAATCTGCAGCTGGCAATGCCTGATGGTGTGAAATACGAGATCGTCTACGATACGACGAAATTCGTGCGCTCCTCCATCGAGAAGGTCGTTGACACACTCCTCGAGGCCGTTGGCCTCGTGGTACTTGTCGTCATCCTGTTCCTGCAGACCTGGCGCGCGTCGATCATTCCGCTGATCGCCGTTCCGGTCTCGATCATCGGCACCTTCGCCGTCATGTATGCCTTCGGCTTCTCCATCAACGCCTTGACCCTGTTCGGCCTTGTGCTGGCCATCGGCATCGTGGTGGATGACGCGATCGTGGTCGTCGAAAACGTCGAGCGAAACATCGAAAACGGGCTCTCGCCGCGCGACGCCACCTACAAGGCGATGCGGGAAGTGTCCGGACCGATCATCGCGATTGCGCTGGTTCTGGTCGCGGTCTTCGTGCCGCTTGCCTTCATCTCCGGCCTGTCCGGCCAGTTCTACCGGCAGTTCGCGCTGACCATCGCCATCTCCACCGTCATTTCGGCGATCAACTCGCTGACGCTGTCGCCCGCCCTTGCGGCCCTGCTGCTGAAGGAACACGGCGCGCCGAAAGACTGGCTGACCCGCTTCATGGACAAAATCCTCGGCTGGTTCTTCCGCGGCTTCAACCGTGCCTTCGGTGCTGCATCGAATGGCTACGGCAAGACCGTCGGCGGGCTGGTGACGCGCAAGAGCCTTGTCATGATCGTCTATATGGCGCTGGTGGCCGCCACCTACGGCATGTTCACGACGGTGCCGAGCGGCTTCGTGCCGGCGCAGGACAAGCAGTACCTGATCGGTTTTGCCCAGCTTCCCGATGGTGCAACGCTTGACCGCACGGAAAACGTCATCAAGCGCATGAGCGACATCGCCCTGGAAACCCCCGGCGTCAGCCACGCCATCGCCTTCCCCGGCCTGTCGATCAACGGCTTCACCATTGGCTCCAATTCCGGCATCGTCTTTGCGGTTCTCGACGACTTCGAAAAGCGCAAGACGCCGGAACTGTCAGGTAATGCCATCGCCATGCAGCTGAACCAGAAATATGCGGGCATTCAGGATGCCTTCATCGCCATGTTCCCGCCGCCGCCGGTCAACGGTCTCGGCCAGACGGGCGGCTTCAAGCTGCAGATCGAAGATCGCGCCGGCTACGGCTACCAGACGCTCGATGAAGCAACCAAAGCGGTGATCGGCAAGGCCTATCAGACGCCGGAACTTGCGGGCATCTTCTCCAGCTATCAGATCAACGTGCCGCAGCTCTTCGCCGATCTCGACCGCGCCAAGGCCGAGCAGCTGGGTGTCTCCGTCAGCGACGTCTTCCAGACGCTGCAGATTTATCTCGGTTCGCTCTATGTCAACGACTTCAATGCCTTTGGACGGACATACAGCGTTCGGGTGCAGGCGGATTCCCAGTTCCGCGCCCATGCGGAAGATATCGGCCGCCTGAAGGTTCGCTCCGCAAGCGGCCAGATGATCCCGCTTTCGACGCTGCTGAAGGTGGATGCGACGACAGGACCGGAGCGCACCAACCGTTATAACGGCTTCCTTGCGGCCGATATCAACGGTGGTCCAGCACCGGGCTTCTCTTCGGGACAGGCGCAGGCGGCGATTGAAAAAATCCTTGCCGAAACCCTGCCCGCAGGCGTCGACTACGAATGGACGGACCTGACCTACCAGCAGATTCTGGCAGGCAATTCCAGCATCGTGGTCTTCCCCTTGGCGCTGCTGCTCGTCTATCTCGTGCTCGCCGCGCAATATGAAAGCCTCACCTTGCCGATTGCGATCATCCTGATCGTCCCGCTCGGTGTACTTGCGGCCCTCACGGGCGTCTGGCTGACGGGAGGGGATAACAACATCTTTACGCAGATCGGCCTTGTCGTCCTTGTCGGTCTCTCGGCGAAAAACGCGATCCTGATCGTGGAATTCGCCCGGGAGCTGGAATTTGAAGGACGAACGCCGCTTCAGGCGGCCATCGAGGCAAGCCGGCTTCGCCTTCGCCCGATCCTGATGACCTCGCTCGCCTTCATCATGGGCGTGGTGCCGCTGGTCGTCTCCACCGGTGCAGGTGCGGAAATGCGTGCGGCCATGGGTGTCGCGGTGTTCTCCGGCATGATCGGCGTAACGTTCTTCGGCATTTTCATGACACCGGTCTTCTACGTGCTGGTGCGCAAGCTTGCGGGCAATCGTCCGCTCATCCAGCACAAGCAGGAAGAACCGGCCAATTCGGACTACAAGCTCGAAAAGGCCGGCTGAGACCGCACTCCCATCCACCGCCACCTTCGACGCAAGCCCGCCGCGCATCATCAGATGCGCGGCGTTTTTATGGCTGGAAATGTCTATGCGGCTCTACTGAAATAGAATCAGTTTCAAATGCTTAAGCGGAAAAATCGCCCTATATTGTTCCGCATTGAACCTGTCAAAAATCAATATATCCGCACCAACTCGACGGAGCGGCAAGAAACGATGCTATTTTATGCTTTGTATTTTGTGGTAAATTCTCAAGAACAGGGTGATTCGGACTAAATGATTTAGTTCAGGGGCTGCATGATGGAGCAGGAATACGAAAACTGGGCAATGACCGTTGCCTATTCGATAGTGATGCATGAAGGTCTGGATCTGGCGCTTTCCGCGCAGAACCTGGACAGAAGCAAGACCAGAAACAACCGTGAGCGGCTGATGGAAGCCATTCGCACATCGTTGCTGGAAGCCCGTTCGCGCAGCCATCTGACGGCAGCGTAACGGCTTACCCTTTGCCTGGGTCCGCTCTCCTGCTTGCGGCATCTCATCCGCAGCGGGATCAGGCCGGAAGCAGGTCGGTCCGCACCGCGGCCTTCAGCGGCAGGTGATCTGAGGCGATGCGCGCCAGCGCGCTGTCATGCGCTTCCACCTGCTCGATCAGCCCTTCACGATTGGCGATGATCCTGTCGAGCGCCAGCACCGGCAGGTTGGACGGAAAACTCGGCACCGCCGGCGGCAAAGCGCCAAAAGCATCCCGGAAGGTATTGAGCGACGACCCGTTGCCGAGACGCCATTCGTTCAGGTCTCCCATCAGGATGGTCGCGCATTCGTTGCGTGCTTCCAGAAGGCCGATCAGTGCTTTCGCCTGCTGGGCGCGGGAATGTCTGAGAAGCCCGAAATGGGCGGCGATGACCCGCAGCGTGCCGCCACTTTTCAGATCCAGCTCCACGACGAGCGCGCCGCGCGGCTCCAGCCCCGGCAATTTCAGCGTATGAACGTCCCTCACCGCCCCTTCCTTGAACAGCACGACATTGCCGTGCCAGCCATGCGCCTTCACCCCTGCCTGCACCGGCACGGGAATGAGGCCGCTTTCCCGCTCCAGCCGGGCAAGATCGAGCAGGCCGGTACGCTCTCCGAAACGGCTGTCCGCTTCCTGAAGGGCGATGATATCAGCGCCGATTTCCTGAATGACGCGGCTGGTGCGATCGGGATCGAACTTGCGGTCGCGGCCGACGCATTTGTGCACATTGTAGGAGGCGATGACGGGGAAGGAATGGTCTTTCGTCGCTGGCGCCGCATTCTGGCGCTGGCGGCGGTCGCGCAGCGACTGCATGACGAAGGCGGACAGGCTGGTGTTTTTCGTCAAGGCCGTTTTTTCATCATCCAGCAAACCGTTTTTTTTCACGCGTCGATGCCTCCGGTTTCGCGCAGCGCCCTGCCGGACGCACCGCACTCTAAAGATAAGGCGAAGCGAGCCACAGGACACGCTCCACAAAACGGACAACGAATGGCCGCGCATTCAGTTCGCTGAGCCGCACGGGCAAGGCGGTTGCCCGTGCATCCCGGATGCGCTCGCCGATTGTCGCGGCGAATTCCTCATCCATAACTTCGAGATCGATCTCAAAGTTCAACCGCAGCGAACGCGGATCGAGATTGGAAGAGCCAATGTAGCTCCAGCGCCCGTCGATCACCAGAAGCTTGGAATGATTGAAAGCCCCCGTCGCCCGCCAGATGCGGCAGTAATTCTTCAGCATCTGGTCGAACTGCGCCGTCATCGCCCTGTCCACAAGCACCAGATTGTTGCTTTTCGGCACGATGATATCCACCACGACTCCCCGCCTTGCTGCGGTTATGAGCGCCGAAATAAGCTCCCGATCGGGGAGAAAATAGGGCGACATGATGAGAATGGAGGAACGCGCGACGGAAAACGCGCCCATCAGCATCTTGTGACTGGTCTCGATGCTCTTGTCCGGCCCGGAGGAGCAGACGCGGGCAACGATCTGCGAACCCGGCACGGCATCGGGAATGGCGATATCCCAGACCGGCGCATCCAGAAGCTCGCCCGTCGTGAACCGCCAGTCCTCCGCCGCGATGGAGAAAAAATCGGAGACCACCGGCCCGGTGGTCTTGAAATGCGTGTCGTGCGACTGGCTTTCGCCGCCGAACTCAAGGGTGAACCCCTCGCGGATATTCATGCCGCCGCTGAACGCGATGCGCCCGTCCACCACGAGGATCTTGCGGTGGGTGCGCAGATTGGCATAGGGCAGCCGCAGCCCCATGATGACGTTGCCATTGAAGACATCGCAGACGATGCCCTTTTCCCTAAGCGTCGGCAGGATGCTCGGCACGGAATAACGCGCGCCCACCGCATCCACCAGCACCCGCACCTCCACGCCGCGAAACTTCGCCCTTTCGAGCGCCGCGACAAAGCGGGCGCCGATCCGGTCATTGTCGAAAATATATGTTTCGAGAATGATCGACCGTTTCGCCTCGTCGATAGCCTCCAGCATGGCGGCATAGGCGGCATCCCCCGTCACCAGCGGCTCGATGCCGTTGCCGGTCGTCAGCGCATGGCGCGTCACCCGGTCGCCCAGCGTCTTCATCGCCTCGAAACGCCGTCCGAACCGCGTGGCGATCAATTCGCCGCTGGCATCCAGACGCGCCACGCGATCCATGATCTCGTCCTGCATGAAGGACCGCTGCTGCGTGATGTTGGACCGGCGAATGCGGTTGATGCCGGCAATGGCATAGATGACCGCGCCGACGATGGGCGACAGCACGATGACGCCGACCCAACCGAGCGCGGAGCGAACCTCCTCCTTCGTCATCGTGGCATGCACGGCCGCCACGGTTCCCATCAAAATCGAGAGAACGGCAAGAATATGCGGCCAATAGGCAATGACGAGATCGAGCATGGTACAACTATAAAGTACTTCGGCAATCTCGCAATGACAGGCGGGCAGCGCTGGCAGAGACAAAGAACCTGACCGCGCCATGCTTTTGCGGGACAGACCCTTGCGGGATTAACGGTGGAAACCGGCCTTGCGATATGTCATGAGAGCGCATCTTGATCTTTGGGCAGTGGCAAGGCGGGGTGCACTTGCGGGCTTTCTGCCTCGTTTGAAAGCAAGAAGGCCGTGATGCAGGAAAATACACAGGGCGCCGTCATCGTCATTTCCAGCCATGTCATGCGTGGTTCCGTCGGCAATCGCGCCGCAGTCTTTGCGCTGGAGACACTCGGTTATCCCGTCTGGGCGGTGCCCACCATCGTTTTGCCCTGGCATCCCGGCCACGGCCCTTCCACCCGGATGCGCTTTCAGGACGACGATTTCGACAAGGCCATGACCGACCTCGAAAACGCCAAATGGATCGGCGAGGTCAAGGCTGTTCTGACCGGTTATTTCGGCAGTGCGGCGCAGGTGCGCTCCGTCGCAAGGCTGATCCGCAATCTGAAGGAAAAGAACCCGGCGCTGATCTACGCCTGCGACCCGGTCATGGGCGATCTGGGCGGGCTTTACATTCCGCTCGAGACCGCAGAAGCCATCCGCGATCACCTCATCCCGCTTGCCACCGTCGCCACGCCGAACCGTTATGAACTGGCCTGGATGAGCGGCGCGGAACTCGAGACCAACAATGCCATCATGGATGCCGCACTTGCGCTGGGCCCGCCGAAAATGCTGGTCACATCTGCCGTGCCGATGATGACGGGCGGCACCGGCAATCTTTATCTCAGCGGCCGCCACGCGCTGCTTGCCGAACATCGCGCCATTGAGAATGCGCCGAACGGGCTTGGCGATCTGATGTCGGCGCTGTTCCTCGCTCGCCTGCTGGAAGGCATGGATGACGAAAAAGCGCTGCAGCTCGCAACCGCCAGCGTGTTCGAAATTCTGGCCCGCACCAAAAAACGCGAGATGAACGAACTGACGCTGGAGACGGACTCTTCGAGCCTCTCCACACCCATGGCCATGGTGCAGATGCGTCATCTCTTGCATCCTTCGCGCAGCAAGCGCAAATAGCGGCTCAAGGATTGGTCTTCAACGCACCGGGTTCTTCTCTTGATCTCGGTCCAACCACAACGGTACTGCGATAGATGAAAGATTTTCCGGAAACCCTTCTCAACGGCTACAAGAACTTCATGAGCGGCCGCTATGTCGACGAGCGCGAAAGATACCGCGTTCTGGCCGACACCGGACAGAAGCCGCAGACCCTTTTCATTGCCTGTTGTGACTCCCGCTCCGCGCCGGAAACGATTTTCGACTGCGGACCGGGAGAGCTTTTCGTCGTCCGCAACGTCGCCAACATGGTGCCGCCCTTCGAGCCGGACGGGCAGTACCACGCCACCTCGGCGGCCATCGAATATGCCGTTCAGGTTCTGAAGGTGAAGGATATCGTCGTCATGGGCCACGGCCGCTGCGGCGGCATTCAGGCAGCACTCGATCCCAACCTCGAGCCGCTGTCGCCGGGCGATTTCATCGGCAAATGGATGAACATGGTCAAGTCGGCCGCCGAGCAGATCCAGAGCAACGATGTCATGACCGCCTCCGAGCGCCAGACCGCGCTGGAACGGGTTTCCATCCGCAACTCCATCGCCAATCTGCGCGGCTTCCCCTTCGTCAAGGCGCAGGAAACCGCCGGCAAGGTGAAGCTGCACGGCGCATGGTTCGATATTTCGACCGGCGAATTGTGGGTGATGGACGGCAAAACGGGCGATTTCCGTCGTCCGGATCTGTGATTTTCAAATCCTCGTCACCCCGGACTTGATCCGGGGTCCAGCGCGATCAAGTCCTTGATCGAGAAAGACTTTCTCCACGGCGCAGACGCGCCGTGGCTGGATGCCGGATCAAGTCCGGCATGACGGAAGCGAAATTTTAGCCCGTGAAAAGCGACCTTATTGGCCGTCGATCGCCTTGCCGATGAAGGCGATGGCCTGCTGGTAGACGCTTGCGGCGTTCCAGCCCTGGATGGCGGCGTAGTTCGCCTGTCCCTGCTGATAACCGGCGCCGCGCTGCCAGCCATGGCCGACAAGGAAGTTCGCGGTGGAGGCCAGCGCATCGGCGCGCGAACCGACGAGATCGATCCGGCCGTCGCGGTCGAAATCCACGCCGTAACGCACGACGTTCAGCGGCAGGAACTGCGTCTGGCCGATTTCACCATGGGCAGCACCCTTGGCGTTGACGTTCAGCGAACCGCTGCCGACGAGCTTGAGGGCCGCATAAAGCTGCTCGGTGAAATAATCCGAACGACGGCAATCGAAGGAGAGCGTCGCGACGGCGGAAAGCGTGTGCTGGTTGCCCATGAAGCCGCCAAAGCCGGTTTCCATGCCCCAGATGGCGAGCAGCGGACCGGCCGGCACGCCATAGGCGCGCTCGATGGAAGCAAAGAGAGAAGCGTTGTTCTTCTTCATGGTCTTGCCGCGCGAAATGATCGTCTGACCGCCGCGCTTCTGCATGAACTGTTCGAAGGAGAGCTTGAAGCTGTGCTGGCCGCGGTCTGCGCGGATCGTCGCCTGGTTGTAGGAGACGCCGGAGAAAGCACGGTCGAGCACCGAGGCGCTGACGCCGCGGCCCGCCGCTTCCTGCTTGAAGGCGCCGACCCAGGCATCGAAGCCCGCCGAAGTGTTGCCGCATTGCGCGGCCATAACCGGCGTCGCTGCCAGAACCGAAACCATGGCCGCACCAGCCAGAATTACCTTCATTGCCCGCATCAAAATCTGCCTTCGATATCCTTTGGGGAATTTTTCCCGAGAACCAAACCGTCAATACTGTATGATTCAGGTGCCAAATTGCTTTTTGGCGGCCTAAATTGCCTTTCGGCAGCAAGGCCTGCAAATAAACTGGCCGTGATCGTCGCCAATTATGAAACCCGCCTGCCCCACACAGAACAGACGGGTTATACTTAACGAACCTTAAAAAATGGTATCAGGCAGCCGCCTTGCGAGGCTTGATGAAACCACGATTGATCAAGAGTTCGGCGATCTGGACGGCGTTGAGAGCCGCACCCTTGCGCAGATTGTCGGAAACAACCCACAGGTTGAGGCCGTTTTCGACCGTCGCGTCTTCGCGGATGCGCGAGATATAGGTCGCGTCCTCACCGGCGGATTCGACCGGAGTGATGTAGCCGCCGTTTTCGCGCTTGTCGATGACGAGGCAACCCGGCGCTTCGCGCAGGATATCGCGCGCCTGATCGGCGGTGATCTCGTTTTCGAACTCGATATTGACCGATTCCGAATGGCCGATGAAGACCGGAACGCGCACGGCCGTGCAGGTTACCTTGATCTTCGGGTCGAGCATCTTCTTGGTTTCGGCCAGAACCTTCCACTCTTCCTTGGTGTAGCCGTCTTCCATGAAGACGTCGATATGCGGAATGACGTTGAAGGCGATGCGCTTGGTGAACTTCTTGGCTTCGACCGGATCGGCCACGAAGACGGCGCGGGTCTGCTGGAACAGCTCGTCCATGCCTTCCTTGCCGGCGCCGGAAACCGACTGATAGGTGGAGACGACGACGCGCTTGATCTTGGCGAAGTCATGCAGCGGCTTCAGCGCAACGACGAGCTGTGCCGTGGAGCAATTCGGGTTGGCGATGATGTTTTTCTTGGTGAAGCCCGCAACCGCATCGGCATTGACTTCCGGAACGATCAGCGGAACGTCCTGGTCGTAGCGCCATGCGGAAGAGTTGTCGATGACGACGCAGCCCTGCTGGCCGATCTTCGGCGACCACTTCTTGGATACATCGCCACCGGCCGACATCAGGCAAATATCCGTGTCGGAAAAATCGTAGTTCTCGAGGTTCGAGACCTTCAGCGTGCGGTCGCCATAGGAGACTTCCGTGCCCTGCGAGCGGGCGGAAGCGAGCGGCACGACTTCATCGGCGGGGAAACCGCGTTCGGCCAGGATATTGAGCATTTCGCGACCGACGTTGCCGGTGGCGCCTGCAATTGCAACTTTGAAACCCATGATCAAGCTCTCTTTCTGTCTCTCCTCTTTTTGGTGAGGTGGGAACCCGCATCGCATTGCGGCTTCCTCGATCCCCAGCCAAACCGGGGAGAGAGCGGTGGCCAGAGACGTTAGACGGTTTTAATCGTCGTTTTGGCCGTAATTCGGGTAGAATGAGAAAGGCGCGGATCATCGCCGGCCAATTGTGCCGGTCCTTCCATGACGAACATGTCTGCAACATGCATGCGCAAGGTGATGCTCCTTCTTCGCGAGAAGCTATTAGAAGGTTTCTCGGTTGTGTCAAGAAAAAAGGCGCGTTTGGAGACGCCTCGCGCAAGACGCCAAATCGGCCTCGCGACATTTTCGGGACGTCTTGCATTAGACTAAAGTCATAATCCGAAAGCATCGCTCTTATTGCAGTTAATTTTCTGTCACTCTGACACTCCGCGCATTGCACCCTTATGGGGAGTCCGGAGGAGAGAGATGGGCTCCGCAATGCGCCGATTGGGACATCTGTGGAGGACAGACAATGGCAAATGTTGCAGCCGTGAGCGGCGCCGCCCGTCCAATGACGGGTGAAGAGAAGAAGGTGATCTTCGCCTCTTCTCTCGGAACAGTCTTCGAATGGTACGATTTTTATCTATACGGCTCGCTCGCGATCTATATCGGCGCGAACTTCTTCAGCCAATATCCGGAAACGACACGCAACATCTTTGCGCTTTTGGCCTTCGCCGCCGGCTTCCTCGTGCGCCCCTTCGGCGCGCTGGTATTCGGCCGTCTGGGCGACATTGTCGGCCGCAAATATACCTTCCTCATCACCATCCTCATCATGGGCGTTTCGACCTTCCTCGTCGGCGTCCTGCCCGGCGCATCGCAGATCGGCATTGCCGCTCCGATCATCCTGATCGTTCTGCGCATGCTGCAGGGACTGGCGCTCGGCGGTGAATATGGCGGTGCGGCAACCTACGTCGCCGAACATGCACCGAACGGCCGCAGGGGCTATTACACCTCGTGGATCCAGACGACGGCGACGCTCGGCCTGTTCCTGTCGCTGGTGGTCATTCTCGGCGTGCAGTTCGCACTCGGCAAGGAAGCCTTCGCCGCCTGGGGCTGGCGCATTCCCTTCCTCGTCTCCGTTCTGCTGCTCGGCGTATCGGTCTGGATTCGTCTGAAAATGAACGAATCTCCGGCCTTCAAGAAAATGAAGGAAGAAGGCAAGACCTCGAAAGCGCCGCTAAGCGAAGCCTTCGGCCAGTGGAAAAACGCCAAGATCGCGCTCGTCGCGCTTGTCGGCGCCGTCATCGGCCAGGCCGTTGTCTGGTATACGGGCCAGTTCTACGCACTGTTCTTCCTGCAGAGCATTCTGAAGGTCGACGGCCAGTCCGCCAACATCATGGTGGCGGCAGCCCTCATCCTCGGCACCAGCTTCTTCGTCATCTTCGGCTGGCTTTCCGACAAGATCGGCCGCAAGCCGATCATCATGGCCGGTCTCATTCTTGCCATGCTGACCTACTTCCCGCTGTTCAAGGCACTGACATGGGCCGGCAACCCGGCGCTTGCACAAGCCCAGTCCAGCGTTCGCGCCACCGTGACCGCAGCCCCCGGCGACTGCAAGTTCCAGTTCAACCCGACCGGCACGGCGAAGTTCACCACGTCCTGCGATATCGCCACCTCGTTCCTGACGCGCAACTCCGTTCCCTATGACGTGGTTGCAGGAGCAGCCGGCCAGCCGGCCAGCATCAAGATCGGCGATGCGACCATCGCCAGCTACGACGCGGCCGCCGCCGGCGCGGATGCGGCAGCCAAGGACAAGGCCTTCCAGAAGCAGGTCAACATGGCGCTTCACGATGGCGGCTACCCGCTGGTGCGCGGCGCGGCACAGGTGCCGGACGCGAAACTGGATGCCTTCATTGCCGCAAACCCGGAGCTTAACCTCAATGCGGAGGCCGTTCGCGCTGCCGACAAGAAAATGGTCGCGACCGACAAGCTGGTGGCGGACAAGCTGCTGACACCGGCAGAAGCCGCAGGTGCGGCGGAAATGGCAGTCTACACCGTGGCCGGCGGCGGCACCTTCTCCATGGTGGCCGATCCGGCCGCCGTGAACTGGGTCGTCATCATCGCGGTCCTGACCGTCCTCGTCATCTACGTAACGATGGTCTACGGCCCGATAGCGGCCCTGCTGGTCGAACTGTTCCCGACCCGCATCCGCTACTCCGGCATGTCGCTGCCATACCACATCGGTAACGGCTGGTTCGGCGGTCTTCTGCCCGCCACCGCCTTTGCGATGAGCGCGGCGAAGGGCGACATCTATTACGGCCTCTGGTACCCGATCATCTTCGCAGGCATCACGCTGGTCGTCGGCCTGCTGTTCCTGCCGGAAACCAAGG